>Ga0073928_10000507_pt1 | contig 91274 bp, 77 predicted proteins | sample PaiPotPPA55metaG_FD_76969 | JGI IMG/M metagenome (GOLD analysis project Ga0073928, IMG submission 76969) | Iron sulfur acid spring bacterial and archeal communities from Banff, Canada, to study Microbial Dark Matter (Phase II) - Paint Pots PPA... ...
AAGATTTTCCAGCCCCTCCTAAGACCAAAGTGTTTGGCGGGGCGCACGCTGCGCCTTGGCCGCCCTGCGAAGCGGAGCAGGGCTGTGGCCAGAACGCAACGCAATGCGCGCCCCACATTCAAGGGCTACGCAGTCCGCCCGATAAGAAGATCGCGAGTGCTGCGGTCATCACCACAAGATCGAACCGCGCGCTGTCCAGGCTGAAATCGGCGACGGAAACAAACAGCAGCGCAAGCAAGAGAATCCGCGCTACTCTTCTGATCGTTGTTATCAACTCAAGTCTCCGGTCGAGGCACGATTCAGAGTCTCGCCATTTACCTTGCGCTTAAAGGGGAAAGTCGATTGCATTTCGATTTGCTGGAACGCGTGAATTCGCGCTGCAATCACCTCCCGCCGGGCGCAGCCCAAAAGCACAGAACAATCCAGATCGGAGTAGCGCTCAAGAACCGACATCACATAGACAAAGCGCTCGAACGGTTCGAGTTGAAGCACCGAGGCGGTCTCTACCTGCTCCACGGCCAGCGTTGTGCCACCACTGTCGAAACTCGAAGGGGCATGTTCCTCCACTGGGCGTGGGTTGATGACTCGTACGGCGTTTTGAATGATCGTTCGCCGAGCCCATGAGTGTGCCCACTCTTTGAAAACCGGGCTGCCATTCACTGACTCCTCAAGTCCGGAGACAAAGCACTGCTCAGCCTTTTCCTGATCCGCAGTCAGAAGGAGCGACAGCCGGCGCAGGCTGTCGTTCTGTTCGCAGAATATTCGGCGGAAATCATCGCTGCTTGCGTAAGGCGCAGGGCTCGTGCTGTGCTTTGCCTCCGGCATGTTCACCTCCGTGGCGGTTCCTCCGGTTTCTTGCGCGCAAGTTCCTTCAGCACGTGCCTCATGAGGACGCCACCGCAGGAAAAGTTTGCCCCTTTCATCATCAGGTCAAAGATCGCGCCTTCTCCCTCGTGACTAATGACGGTCAGGTTGGTCAGATCGATGACCAGTTTGCGTCTGTCTAAGTCCTGGCTTGCATTCCTCCAGGTTGTGCCAAGCTCAGCAATCCACGGTCCGATGAGGGTTCCTTCGACAAGGAGCGTGCGCCGGGACGGCGTATCGGAGATGGATATCCTGAACATGTTGCGCTTGCTGCGAACCTGGAGACTGCAAGACGTTTGCCAAAGCCACATTGATCCTGTGCTAGCAATCTGTTGAATCTAAATGGCGCCAGCAAAGCCGGCGACACGGTGTCGAAGACTGACGAGATCAATCGACAATTGTCGAGAGTGGAGACAGACGAGCGTTTAGGCTGAAGGTTTTCTCTCAGAGTTGAGCGGAGCGGTATCGATGTCGGGACCACCGATGGCGAAAGGTGTGGGTCGAGCGGTCGAGCGGCGCAGTTCATCTACCGCCGCAGAGAATCACCGAAGTGAGAGGGAAGCCCCGTTCGTGCCAAGCCTGAAGGCCGCCGGCCAGGGGGCGAACGCGCTCAAATCCCCAGCGGCGTAACTGAAGGGCTACACGCGCGCTCGTGAGCTCATGCGGAGCACTACAGTAAAGGACGATTTCGCGATCACGAGGGATCGGCGTTCGCTTGGTGAAATTATCGTGCTGTCCAAGCCGATGTGGATCCATGCATACCGCGCCCGGAATGCTCTGGTGGCCCCGCAGAGCACCCCGGCAGTCATGTAGATCAACCATCATGACCTTTCCGCCCGCGTCTAGCTTCGCCTTGAGCTCTTCCGGCGTGATCCGCGCCATTCGAAATTCGCCCACAAAGCGATGCCATCGAACGAGCTTGCGGCTGACGTAGATAGCTAGCGCAGCGAACACAATAAAGACCCAAAGCACGCCCAATCTGACTGCGTACACAGCCGCACGATCCAGGTCTTTGCCGAGGACATAGCCGAGTCCGGCATAAACACCTGACCACAGAGCGGCTCCAACGGCGTCAAAGGCGATGAAGCGGAGCGGGCTGGTCCCGGACAATCCAGCTAAGGGAGGCGTCGCCGCGTCCAGTCCAACGACGAACTTGGCGAGCATGAGTGTCCGAAGCCCATGTCGCACGAACGTCTCTTTCGACCGGCGGGCGGCGGCGTCCGGGTCTAGCGCGAGGCCGTAAATGAAGTGCAGGATCTGGTCACCCCATCGTCGACCGGCCTCGTACCAGACCATGTCGGCCAGCAAACAGGCACCGACTGCAAGGCCGAGGGCGACTGCTAAGGTCATCCGTCCGTCGCCGGCTAGGGCTCCAGCAGCAATCAGAAATAGAATTGCCGGTACGGGCAACCACATTTGGCGCGCGAACACTGAGGCGAACAGAACCGAGTAACCGTGCTTCAAAAGAAGATGGACGATGGCATTCATAGCAGTACCTCCCGCGCCTCCTCGGTTCTCGCATAATCCGCGTACTGCATGCCTATAGTCTGCGGCGAGTTCGTGTTCTTGCCGGTTCGGCTAAGCGATGCTCCCAAACGTCGCGCCAGTCCGTTCGACATTCACCTTCACACTTAAATGCATTGGTGCGTCCGCCCATCCGTCCGCCGCATTCCGGACATACCCAGTTAAGAATGTCGGAAATAATATCTTCCGTTGTCGGCAACATTGCGTGCGGCATGTGCAATCCTCCCCGTTGAGCGGGACTCTCGTTGCTAGTCATTTACAAACTGCTTTCACAACCCGCAGCCTCCGCGGCTGCCTGGTTCAATGCAATCAAAGGACCAAAGTTAAGCGCCGCGAGAACGTCCTAAATCGCTGACTCTAACGGAAGGGATAGATCCTGATCGGGAGGGTGTCGGGAAATATCGGGGGCAATCTCGACACTTGTCGACGCCTAGTGACGGACGGTTAGGAACACAGGCCGACGTTCAAGGGAGAAGCAGGAGTCCCCGCTGAAGCGTACGCGGGAGGGATCCCTGATTAAGGCTCACAATACTCTCTGCGGGTCGATTCCGAGCCTCTTCATGCGAGAGATCAATGTTGTGCGTTTGATATCCATACGTGCTGCCGCACCCTCAGGACCTGCCACTCGCCCGTTCGTCATTTTCAGGAAGCGGACAATCTCATCGCGTTCATTCGCTTCGCGCGTGCCCGCCACCGGGGCATGCCTCCCATTGTGGCCCAGTTCAGCGATCGGAGCTTGCAATGCTGTCCCACGCGTGAGGATCACCGAACGCTCGATAAAGTTTTCCAGCTCACGAATGTTTCCCGGCCAATGCCAGGAGGAGAGCTTCTTCATGGCCTTGGCAGGAATGGATTCGATCTGCTTCTGCATGCGGCGCCCGTACTTTTGCGTGAAATATCGGACCAGCAGCGGAATATCTTCCGGACGTTCGCGCAAGGGCGGGATGCGGATCGGAAACACGTTTAGGCGATAGTACAAGTCGCTGCGGAACTCGCGGTCCGCCATCATTTTCTCCAGATCGCGATTGGTCGCCGCCACCAGCCGCACATCGACTTGCTTGGTTCGGTTGCTGCCCAGCCTTTCAAACTCACGTTCCTGCAAAGCGCGGAGCAACTTCGGCTGGATCTCGATGGGAATATCTCCCACCTCATCCAGGAAGAGCGTGCCCTGATCAGCCAGTTCCAGCCGTCCAATCTTCTGCGCAATGGCGCCTGTGAAGGCGCCTCGCTCATGTCCAAAAAGCTCGCTCTCCAGCAGTCCGGTGGGAATCGCAGCGCAGTTGAGCTTTACGAAGGTCCGATCCCTGCGCCGGCTGCGTTCATGGATGGCGCGCGCAATCAATTCCTTTCCCGTCCCGGTTTCGCCCAGAAGCAACACCGTCGAGTCGCTGGGAGCCACGGTATCCACCAGATTCAAAACACGGCGGAGAGCCGAACTCTGTCCCACAATTCCTTCGAAATCCAGTTCGCCACGGATTTCGTCTTCCAAATACAGCTTTTCCTGGGCGAGCTTGTCTTTCAATTCGGCTACCTCGCGATAGGCCAGGCGATTCTCGATGGCGATCGCCAGTTGTCCGGCGGCGCGCATCAGGAAGTCAGCGTCGTCCTGGCGGATTGAGTTTTCGACCCGGCTGCCGAGTGTGAGCACCCCGAGCGTACGACCTCGACTGATCAAGGGCAGAGCGCAACCCGACTCGAGGGCTTCGGCGCGAACTTCCGTAGACACATGGGCCGCCAGCTGTGCACTCCGGAGATCCAATACGACAGGGTTGCCGGCTTTGAATACCGCGCCGATCACGGACCCCTCGATCGGTTGCAGCGCGCCCTCCCTAGCGAATCCCTTACCCTCTGGGAAGTCCATAGCCAGTTGGCGCAAATGGACGCGCTCCACATCCGGCAGCCAGACCCCGACGATGTCGCAATGCATGACTCGACGGATGCTCGCCGACACCGCGCGCAGGAGATCGCGACACTCTAAAGTCGAGACCAAAGTGGTCGTCATATCCAGGAGCAGCGTCAGTCGGTCGCTCTCGCGTTGCAATTCCGGTGTAGTGCTCGGAGGCTGCTGGGAGTTGAGTGAGCTGTACAGTGTCATCGAAGAGGTGCTCATACGTTAAGCCTCCCGAAAGGCAATGTCGCGATCGCTGCACGTGCCAATCGCATTGGCCGCCCGCAGCAGCGGCGCTTCTGTCTCCACCCCACCGCCGCGACGAAACGACGAGTGTCTGGTCCGTGGATATGTTCAATCTGATGTAACGAAAAGTCAGAAGGGTTCGATAAAAAATGTCGTAGCCTTCGTCATCTGGCAAATCGCGTGGCGAAGCGCTCGACAATCCATCCCTTAAGCCTCCGGGCCCGCGTTGCCCAACCTTCGTTCGCTCAAGCATTTGAGGACGGCGCAAGGACAGACGCTGCTTTGGCATCTCACATGCGAATACTGAGGCTGTGACAACCACTCTGCACCGCGACCATCACTGCTGGAATCGCGGACACATATTCAAATACGGAGGCAACCACACCATGCGACGAACTGCAATTATGCTTGCAGGTTTTATCATTGTCTTAAGTCTTGGCGCCACGGCTCAGGAAAATCGCTCGGAGATCAGTGTTCAAGGCACAGGCTTTTTCACCCAGGACACTAGCGGCCAAGGAGTCTCGCGGACAACGACAGACACGGGCGGATTTCTCGTCGGTTACCGTTATCACTTCAATCGCTGGTTCTCCGGCGAAGCGAACTACGGCTATGACCGTGACACCCAAAGGTTTTTTTCTACGGGTGGGTTCTCGAGAGTCCAGTCTGATGTGCACACAGCCACAGCTGATGTAGTTGTAAATCTTCCGTTCACGATCGCCAGGCTCAATCCGTACGTTCTGGGCGGCGGCGGCAGTTTGGTATTTCATCCAACCGGCAACGCGGGCGGCTTCGTGTCCGGCGCCGACACTCAGGCAAAAGCTACTTTCCTGTATGGCGCAGGAGTCAATTACACGCTAACCAAACACCTCTCTTTGCGCGGTGAATATAGGGGCTATGTCTACAAAGACGCCGATTTTGGCATCCGGGCCCTCAATACTGACAGCTGGACCCACACGGCGCAACCATCGGCTGGAATTGTTTTTCGATTCTGATCGTGAAATCCGGGCAGGCAGGCTTTCCACTGCCTGCCATGCGCTTTTGATCGGCGAGGAGACATTTGCCAGTCATCTGTAACTGCTGCCTCACTGGGCTGTTTTAGAAACCAGCGAGCTGCATTCGGAGTCCTGGGACTTCGGGCACAGGACACTAGACACGGAGGGACGTGACATGCTGGAAAGCACCGTTGCGCTGCTGGGCGGCCTATGTTTGAGCGCTCTGACTTTACTGATGAGTGTTTGCATTGTTGGCTCGATTGTCGCGGCCCTAAGAGCGGTCAGCAGCCGGGGAAGCGCTACTGTGAGTACGAGGAAATGAAGAAGATATTCGGTTTTGCCTGAAATAACCGTCTCCGATGAGGGTAACCCACTATGTTCCACAAAAGCCAAACGTACGGAGGGAATCGATTGTGGCTGATGGAGAGCGCAAAAATTGGAGAGAGTTGTGCAACGCGGCGCTGGGAGCGAAAGATCCGGATGAATTGCTGAAGATCGTTCAAGAGCTCAACCGCGTCCTAAAACAGGAAGAGCAGGTTCGGCGAGATTTCAGGGAGGCGATGAGACCAAACAAGGCTTCCGCCTAAATCAAACCTTAGGAATAGAGAATTCAGCATCACGCAGCCTTATTTTCAAAGGACCGGAAACGCTGGACAGCACAGGCGTCCGTAGATTTCATCCGGAGATTGAGAATGAAAACAAGCCCAGAACATTCTCCTGCCGAAACTAACACTGCGTTTGACTTATCTGGGCTCTTTCGCCGCAACATGAGGAGCGGATACCTGGCATCCTTGATCCTGATGCTTTCTGGGTTGCACCTTCACATCTTCGTTCCACCTGCGTTTGCAGGATCCTCCACAGTAGCTAAGAACGGCGGGGAGCGGCAATGGAGCATCCAAGTCGATGAAGTCGACTCCGGGGACGTGAGCCCCGATCCATTTCTCGCAGCCGAAATCGACAGAGATCTTTTGGGAGAGCTGGTCAGGACGAAGCAGTTCAATCGGGTGCTTCCTAGCGATGACCGCAACGCGAATAACGTTCCTGACCTGCTCACTCTGAAGACGACAGTGCAACGGTACGCGCCGGGTAGCAAGACTCGTCGCGCGACTCTCGATGACGTAGGCTTGCTCGGAATCGTCCCGGGACTCTTCCTAAGGTTTTGGGGACGGACTACTGTGAGTGGATCGACTAAATTGACGATCCGGATTCAGCTTTACACACGGGAAGGTCACCTCGTTCTGGAGAGCGTTTTCCGACAGAATGTCCAGTCCATCTTGCACACCTTGCAAGCGACTCAGAAACTGGCGCACAACGTGGCGGTCATCTTGAATCGGTCAACTTTGCCGGAACTGGCAACGACGCCTCCCGGGCAAGAAGCTCCGAAGACTTCCAAATCCCAAGTGGGCACGATCACTGGGGCGCGATGCCATCAAGCCGCCGATGCCGATCCTTCGCTCACTCGCTGTGAGGTTTGCGTGAGAGTCGGCAACACAGCCTATAGCGCGTTAATCGAGCCGCCGCTCGGCACAGATAGCGTTCGGAATGCAGCTGGTCGTGAGCTCCTGGTTGTCGTCGGAGAAGACACGATTACCTACAAGGATAAGTTGGGCAATTCATTGCCAATGGCGATTCTGAGTCGCACGACTGTCACACCGCAAGACAACCGGTGAACTGTTACCCATGTATGCGTTTGATCCGCAACATCTCCAGCGCCTGGTATGCAAACGCTTGGTCTCGACGAACGCCCCCGCCGCTCTAATGTGCTGCACGGCCGGACTCCCGCCCAGTCAGGGCCCAAGGTGTTTCCAATATCCACGGGCGCGGCGCGTCAAGCGTAGCGCACCGACCTCGTTCGCCAATGTCGAATCGGCCCACTTAGCCAAATTTGTGATCTGTGCCGTCTTTTGCAGCCACATCTGGCTTACTGCCTCGACAGCCGAGACGAAATGGTAGGGCCATCATTCCACTCTCTAGCCCATGCTTGTGAGGCATCGTTGCCCGTTGTAATAAAGTATGCTGCAAGCCCGCTACTAACGCTCAAGGTCGCAATCTAAGTAAGTGGTCTGAGCTATCTCGAAAGCGGCTGGGCTGACGTTCCGTCATGCCTGACCTGCATGGGTGCCAGATCAAAGATCAAAGGGGGTAGTAGTTATGAGTTCACCAGTCGTTTTAATTACCGGCGCGCTGACGGGCATCGGACGCGCTACCGCTCTGGCTTTCGCGCAAGAAGGAGCGCGCGTCGTTGTTTCCGGTCGACACGACGATGAAGGACAAAAGCTTGCCACCGAACTGCGCAACCTCGGGGCCGAGGCCGAATTTGTACGCACCGATGTGCGCCATGACGACGAAGTCAAGAACCTCGTCGACAAAACCATTGCTCGTTTCTCTCGCCTGGACATCGCCGTCAATAACGCTGGCACGGTGGGCAATCCCGGCCCCGCTGCTGATGTAACGACCGAAGCCTATCAAGACATCTTCGACACCAATGTGCTCGGCGTGCTTCTGAGCATGAAGTATGAGATTCGGGCGATGCTTCGGCAAGGCAAAGGCAGCATTGTGAACATCTCGTCTTCGTACGGCAAAGTCGGTGGCCCTACCGCTTCGGTATATGTCGGCAGCAAGCACGCCGTGGAAGGCATCACGAAGTCTGCGGCGCTCGAACTCGCCGGCACAGGCGTTCGTGTCAACATCGTTGGCCCTGGTCCGGTGGAGACAAGAATGTTCAACCACTTTGCGCAATCGGAAGAAAACAAAGCAAATTTCCTCGAGTCACAAGTTCCTAACAAGCGCATCGGCACTCCCGAGGAAATTGCAAATGCCATCATGTTCATTGGCTCTGACAAGGCTTCCTACATCATCGGAGCATCCCTGGCGGTTGATGGAGGGATGATCGCGGACTAAATCTTTTGGCAATCAGGGCACCTCGCTCCTGTGGGAAACGAGGTGTCTTGTCTAGCTCTGGGACGAGGGAGGAATGCGAACACGGAAACACAGGAGGAAAACCTCGATGGCCGAAGGCAAGAAGCTGCAGGGGAAAGTAGCAGTCATCACCGGGGGTTCGGAGGGGATTGGCTTGGCTACGGCAAAGCTGTTCGCTAAAGAGGGTGCCTATGTCTTTATCACGGGCCGTCGGCAGAAGGAGCTCGACGAGGCCGTAAAGGCAATCGGCAGCAACGTTTCTGGCGTTCAGGGAGATGTTGCCAAACTGGATGACCTTGATCGTCTCTACGAGACCGTCTCTAAGGTAAAGGGGCGAATCGATATTGTTTTCGCCAACGCCGGCGTTGGCGAATTTGTTCCCTTCGGGGCGGTCACCGAAGATCATTTCGACAAGCTGTTCAACATCAATGTAAGGGGAGCGCTGTTTACGGTGCAAAAGGCACTGCCGCTCCTAAAGGATGGTGGGTCGATCATTCTCAACGGTTCCGTAGCAAGTGTTAAGGGTACTGCCGCCTTTGGCGTCTACGCCGCGAGCAAAGCTGCAATCCGCTCTTTTGTACGAACCTGGACTACAGATCTGAAGGACCGTCATATCCGCTCAAACGTGGTGAGTCCAGGCCCGATCAATACTCCACTGGCGAGTCGGCAATCCCCAGAGGTGATTGCGCGAATTGTTTCCACCATCCCGATGGGACGGATGGGGAAACCCGAGGAAGTTGCCAAGGTAGCCTTGTTTCTCGCTTCCGATGACTCCAGCTTCGTCACAGGTGTCGAACTGTTCGTTGACGGGGGCAGAGCCCAGATCTAGCCGCTCCGCGCGAGCATTTACCGACTCAGCACAGAGTAATGAAAGTAGGGGATGAAGGGACCGAGCCTAAACGTTTCTGCATAAGGAAAATTCAATGAGCCGAACTAAACAGGAAAAGAACAAGGCACTCGTCCTCGAGGCTTTCGACACTCTCTTCAACCAAAACGGGACTACGTAGCGACCGAGCGTTATTGGTCCCCTGACTGCATTCAACACAGCGCTCATATCCCACCTGGTCGTGAGGGTCGGTTCAATCTCATCAAGAGCCTTCGCCGACGCTCAACTATGAGCCAGGAACGATCGTCGCTGATCGAGACATCGTCATGGTGCACGGACGATTTTCGCATTTCGGCCTGCCCGTGAATTTGGATTGCTGCGGACATTCTTCGCATCAAAGACAGCATTCTTGTCGAGCACCGGGATGTCATCCAAGACCAAGTCTCGTGCGAACAATCAAAGAGCGGCCTCCCGATGTTCGGCGATGGGTTCACGAACTGAACATTGCGGAATCGGCGGTTCCATGGTCATCCAGTTGCAGTTTCCGGGTACGATTCGAAATCCACATCGAGAGCATCTATAGATCATAGAAGATTATGTCAGCCATTATCCAAGCCAATCCCCTCGAGAAGTTGTCGCAACAACCACTCCCAACCGGAGACTCGTGTGTCCTGGTTGTTTTTGGAGCTTCGGGCGACTTGACGAAGCGGAAGCTGATTCCCGGCCTCTACAACCTGTCGTGTGAAGGCTGCATGAACCCTGAGTTCGAAGTTCTCGGAATCGGCCGCACGCCAATGAGCTCTGAGGAGTTTCGCAAGAGAACAGGGGAAGCAGCGGCCAAGTCGAAAGACGCGCGCAACTTCAGCGAGTCGGGCTGGACAGATTTTGAAACGCGCCTGCACTACATGGAAGGTGACATCAACGATGCGAATTTCTATCTTCGGTTACGCAATCGGCTAGAGGAGATGGAAAAAAATGGTTCGAGCCCAAACCATTTGTTCTATGTGTCGACGCCCGCTTCAGTAGCGGGACCCATCATCGAAGGTTTGGGAGGAGTAGGGCTGAACCGCCGTGAACAGGGGTGGACGAGAATTGTTCTGGAGAAGCCCTTCGGGCGGGACTTGGAATCGGCAAACGTGCTAAATGACGTGGTGCACGGAGTATTTGACGAGAAAGCGGTGTACCGGATTGATCACTATCTTGGTAAAGAGACAGTGCAGAACATCCTCGTCTTCCGCTTCAGCAACTCGCTGTTCGAACCGGTGTGGAACCGAAACTACATCGACTATGTGGAGATCACAGCGGCTGAAACGGTTGGAGTCGAAAACCGTGCGGCCTTCTACGAAGAGACCGGCGCCCTGCCCGATATGGTGGCAAACCATCTGCTTCAGTTGCTGGCGCTCACTGCGATGGAGCCGCCGCTAGCGTTCGATGCGGATTCGGTGCGTGAACAAAAGGTACAAGTATTTCGATCCATTCGGCCAATGAGTGTCGAGGATGCAGCACGATTTACCGCTCGGGGGCAATATGGTGCGGGCGTGAGTGACGGGAAACGAGTGCCAGGCTATCGGGAAGAGCCAGGCGTGAATCGCAACTCCGTAACGGAAACCTACGCTGCGGTAAGGTTTCAGATTGAGAACTGGCGTTGGGCCGGAGTTCCTTTCTACATCCGAACTGGGAAACGTCTTCGACGAAATCTGACGGAGATCCGTGTTCATCTCAAGCCAACGCCACAGGCCTTATTTGCGAGCGCGTCGTCGGGCATTGGCCCGAATGTCATTACCATTAGCATTCAGCCGGACGAGGGAATCTCGATCGCATTCGACGCGAAGCGACCGGGAACGCAGATGCGGACGGTGACGGTTCAGGCCAATTTCTCTTATCAAGCGAGCTTTGGGTCGAAGGGACCGGTTGCGTACGAAACTCTGCTGCTGGACTCGATGCGTGGCGATGCAACTCTGTTTACGCGTCGAGACGAAGTAGAGGCAGAGTGGCGCATCATTACGCCGATTGAAGAAGCCTGGGCGCATTTGCCATTGCCGTACTTTCCCAACTACTCTGCGGGAAGCGAGGGGCCAACCTCCTGGCATGAACTGCTCAAAATCCGTGGCGAAATAGGCGAACAGGCAATCGGCACCGGCAAGTAGTGTCCAGGTGACTTGCCGGTACATGATGTCCCCGGCGGCAAAGACCAGTTGCTGACCGCGGTTCAAAACTACACCTTACTGCACGACTCGATTAAACATTGGCGGCCAGATTCCTGCCTGAATCCTCCTTGTGGGTCTTTCATCCAATGCAGAGTGAATCCGCGCCGTCTTTCCATGCGTCTATCAGAACCGAGGAGTCCGATGGATGTTTGAGAGTATTCTTTGCCAAGTAACGGAATACGATCCTGACGTTCTAGAGTCTCTAATTGAGCTCGCAGTCGAAATTGCTCGCGAGGGCCGAGAGGGAAGGCGCGTTGGCACGCTATTCACACTGGGGGACGAGAATGCCGTCCTCGCGAGATCCAGACCGTTAATTTTGGATCCGTTATCGGGGCATCCTGAATCTTCACTGCACGTCACCAATCTCAATCTCCGCGGAACGATCAAGGAATTGGCGCAGCTGGACGGCGGGTTCGTGGTCAGTCGGGAAGGAATTGTCCTTTCCGGTTGCCGCTACCTGGATGCCGTGGCCGCACAAGTTGACGTCCCGCTGGGACTCGGCAGCCGTCACATCGCTGCCGCCAACATGAGCGCAGTTACCAAAGCCGTTGGAATTGTCGTCTCTGAGAGTTCCGTGGTCCGGCTTTTCTGTCATGGACAACTGGTCGGCGAAATCATTCCCGAGGTTTGGATGATGGATCATGCTCACCTGCGTGGCACCGTGAAGAGGGAACAAGTCGGCGAACTCACGATTTTGACACCAAATCTGCGACCAGCCTCGATCACGAAGCAAGTGTGACTAACCACTGACATACGGAACGGAACCATGGCGTCTCTGCAGGAATTTAGATGTGAAGTCTGTGGTCTGGTGACGACGAACCCATTCCCCTGGTTCGTAATTCGATGTGGAGATTCCGAGCTTACTGTGTACCGGTGGAATTCTGAAACCGCCAACGCGGCCGGAGCCCGGCATTACTGCGGTGAAGCTCACACAGAAGTGTATATCAGTCGCTGGTTTAACTCAGTGTGCGCGCCGCCGAAGCCAAGTTTCGCGTAGCGCTGCCACGGTTTCTGCAGAGTCGCCGGTTTTAAGGTTTCAGAAGTGTCTTCCCGTAGCCAACAGGAATGGCGAAATTCGATCCGCCGAACTCACGCACCATTGCAAAGTTGATTCCTATAACTTTGCCCTCATTATTGAAAAGAGGACCGCCAGAGCCGCCCGAAGTGGTTTGGGCATCATAGACAATCTTGTCAGGCAGGACGTCGCCGATGTGCCCTTGAGTAGTAGTAGGCCTGATCAGGTGGCGGCGGGCGAGTTCTTCCATCACTTGCTTCGGATCGCCTTTGGATGCGGTCGCGATGGACTGGAGCGTGTCTGATCCCGCGCGAGCCAGAATTGCATCAAGAGCGGTAGGATATCCCAAGAGCACAACCGGCCCTCCGCTAACTGCGGAACCGCGCCCATCGGCAAGGGCTATCTGTTTGATTCCCAGTTCTGAAACATTTCCTTTCACGACAGCAACGTCGGCGGTCGAGGAAATCTTCTCGGTAATGATGGCGACGCCGTGGGGAACCCCGGGGAAATATGCAGTCATTTCCCCGACCACTGGTTCGAGGCCTTGATCGAGCAGTTCTTTTAAATCATCATTCTGCCACCAAGGCTGGGCCACGTGGTGATTGGTGAGGATTTGTCCACTGGCCGAAGCGAGAAATCCTGTGCCAAAAACATCCAGGTGTACTTCCGGACCACTTCCGGTAAGGCTCAAGAGTGGATTATTGTGTTCGTCGGTCGTGGGCTCGCCACTGCTTGTCACCCCGGCGTAGTGCAACGTCAATCCGGTCGTGTGGTCACGGAAGGCAAGCACAACATGGATGAGGCAGACGCTCGGCTCATACGATTGGATAATCGTCTGTGCAACCTTGCCCTCGGTCTCGAGCTTCTGAAGACGGTTGTCAACAGCGGCTAGCTGACTTTGCAACGTGGAGGCGTTTTCTGCCTTGTTGCTTGCAATTTGTGCTCTCAGGTCTTCACTTTTCTTCTGCAGCTGAAGCTTCTGTGGATCGCTCGCGTTCGATGAACCGCGGTCTCCGTTTTCAAGGGCTCGACGCGATCGTTCCATCAACTGTTGTTGCGTCAGCACGCCAGTCTGCAATCGAGTGATCGCTGCATAGACTCGGGTATTCTGTTCCTGGCCGCGACGGTAGAAGAAAACGAAGGCCAGTGCGGCAACGATAAGCACAGTAAGAGCGGCTAGTCCGCCAACCCGCAGCGTCCGCCGTTCTTCGTTGACCGCCGTCACCACCTGCTGGGTAGCACTTCGATTTTCCTCGGCAAGGCGCAGCCGCTCACGAAATTCGTCCGCAATGGATTTATTCCGCAGTTGCGAACGGACCCGGGACAGCAATTCGTGTGAGTCGAAGGGTAGAGACAAGACATCATCGGCCCCGAGATCCAGTCCCCGGGTGCGCTCGGCTGATCCTCCCGGAGATAGCATCACGACGCGCATGTTGTGAGTAAGCTCGGAACCCTTGATTTCGGAAAGAAGGTCACAGCAATCAAGTTGCGGTGGGTCAGCACCCAAGACAACTGCGTCGGGATCGAAGGCAAGGACCGTTTTCATTCCTTCCCGAGAGTCGGCTGAAACCTCATATCCGGCATCGCTGAGTACCGCGACAATTTGCTTCCTTAGAGCATCATCGGACTCAACCACCAGCAATTTGCCTGCTTTGGAGTTCATAGAACGTTCTTCTTAGGATGGTAGCGGAGCGCTGCAGGATTCAGTTTAGCCGGTCAAGCACGGCCATGCGGTCAGCGACTCTTCGCGCACCCCGCACCTATGGTGCCGAACACGAAACCGATCTTCCTCGCTCGAGTGAGCGATATCCTCAGAATAAATGCAAACCCTGCCTCTGTCCGGCTTGAGCAGTCCAATCGCCAGTTGGATGGTACGTGCGCCAATCCGCAATGGCTGGGCTGAGAGATGGATGTCTTAAGAGTCTCAGCCCAACGCCAAGGCGCTTTCGTCTCAGGCCGCAGTTTCGATCAGAAGAGTTTCGATCTCCGTCACTTCCTCATCGCGAAGATGCAACTCGCCGGCGCGCATGACCCCCTTTGCCTGACGCGCGTTGCGGGCGCCGACGATAGCTCCTGTCACAGCTGGATTGTGCAGTGTCCAAGCAATTGCGACTTCTCCGGCTGACCGGTTGAGGCGTCTGCCAATCTCCTCCAAGCGTTGCACCAGCGCCAAGTTCCGGGAAAGCAGCGGCTCGGTAAAGTCGGGATGAGTCTTTCGCCAATCGTCGTTGGGCAGATTGGCTGCGCGCTCGCGGGTCATGGCGCCGGTCAGCAGCCCGGAAGCCATTGGAGAATAAACAAGGACTCCAATTCCTTCCCGCAGGCAGTACGGCAGAACCTGGTCTTCAATCTCGCGGTGCACCAGCGAATACGGAGGCTGGAGAGAAGTAACGGGCGCGATCCCCTGGGCGCGGCGCAGTTGCTGGACATTGAAATTGGAGACTCCTATCCAACGTAGTTTGCCTTGCTGCTGCAAGGAGGCAAGCGTTGACCAGCCTTCTTCCAGTTCCGCCGAATCGGGATCGGGAGGCCAATGGATCTGGTATAGGTCGATCACCTCGACGGACAGGCGCCGGAGGCTGTCTTCGATTTCGCGCCGGATCGAATCGGCGGTCGACACCTTTCGCACCTTACCCTGCGAATCCCAGCGCAGTCCGCATTTGGTAAAGACGTAGGGCCGTGGGCCGGGCCAGCTCTTTAGCGCGCGGGCGACGACTTCCTCGGAGTGTCCTAAGCCATAGACGGCGGCGGTATCAATCCAATTGACTCCGAGCTCAAGGGAGAGATGGATCGCAGCAATGGAATCATTGTCGTCCTGCGATCCCCATCCGAACTGCCAGCCTGAGCCACCGATGGCCCATGCGCCATAGCCGACCGGGGTGATGTGCAGGTCAGAGTTGCCGAGCTTGCGAGTTTGCATTTTCAATTCTCCTTCTAAAGTTCGATTCGATGGCCGTCCTGAGGGAAAGCCGTTTTTCCGGTTCCAGTAGTGCATTTGTATCTCCAACCGCCCTCGCAAATGCAAGCCTCGTTCAATCGTTCTGGAGCAGAGCTTTGCGCGCACTGCGCTTCCCAGTGCCGCTTCCGCATAAGGCCCAATAGAAGTCGTGCTGTCCGCAGTTCGTCAGTGCGTCATACGCGTGACATGACACGCTAAGTGACATCCGACAATTCTCGCAGTCAACCCAGAACTGAAGCTGACGGTTCTCTGGCACCCCGATTGCTCCCATGGTCCCGGTTGCGCAAATCAGAACGGCATTCCAGCCGAGTCTGCGTTACGCAGGACAAGATGTATAAGAGAAAGATCTCGGACCTGATTTGCGAAACTGGCAAAGAAAACGGTTGTCTGCACTCCCTTTTCGACTTGTCATGCGGCGGAGTGAGAGTCAGCCGAGAGGTGAAGCGATGCTGGACGGCTGCCATGCATCAAGAAATAAGATCCACGTCGATGACGACTGTCTTGCTGGTCACGATTGCGATGGCAATGTCGCAGGGTTTAGCCACAGCGCAGTCGTCATCTATCCAACGAGAAGCGCCGTGGGCTCCTTCGATCACGGTGCTGGACGGATCCGACGCCAGCCCGGCATCACTCGTGCAGCCCGGACCGTTAAGTCTCGAAAAGACCCCTCGGTGTAGCCTAAGCGCGCCCCACGCCACCTCCCAACCTCCGGCGGAAGGTGACGGAACAACTTCGACCGGGACGCAGGTGTCCTATCCTCCTTTATCTAGTCGCTGCAAGTTCAGACTTTTTCTGAGAACCACCTATTCGCCGTACACCTTCGCGTCAGCAGGGTTTGAGGCGACTGAGGCTCAGGCCACGGACCAGTGGCCGCATTATGGCGGAGGTATGCAAGGTTGGGGCAAGCGATTCGGTGCGACTCTGGCAAACACAGAATCGCGCAGATTCATCCAGGCGTACGCCTTGTCGACAATCCTGCGTCAGGATCCTCGATATTTTCCCTCGCCCAAGAGAGGGCTCTTCCCACGGGCATGGTATTCCGCAACCAGGGTGGTGATTACGAAGAACGACCGCGGCGAGAGTGCGTTCAACACGTCCGAGTTTCTGGGCACGCTGCTCACCAGCGCGCTACAAAATAGTTACTATCCAAGGCAGGACCGGACGTTCGGGGATACGATGGATCGTTTTAGCGGTGCTCTGAGCTCGGACGTCATCGGGGACCTTCTACGCGAATTTACGCCCGACATGAAGCGTCTTTTCCGCAGGCATGCTCCGAAGAAGGTCCTGAGGATCGAAGAGAAACTTCCTATCCCTTCCGAGGATAAGCTCTAGTCTTATCGAACAAGCTGCTTCGTCGTCAGGATTACACTACACAACCATAAAGAGTGGCGTGGTCGTCGAACCCACCATCCCGACAGAAAGCTTCCAATAAAAAGGGCGCGGCGTTCTGAGACCTCGAAATTGCACTATAGGAGCTCGATTTAAATACAATATCTTCCGGTGCCGTCGCAGCACTATGCCGCGGATAGATACGCCATGACGGGCTGGAAGATTCCGCCTCCGATCCTTCGACAGGCAGTTTGGCGCTACGGGCTCGCGGTTCTCTCCGTCGGGGCTGCACTCGCGGTGGCGTTGCTGTTTGGCAGGGGTTTCGATGTTCGCGGCGCACTTTTCCTTACCGCCGTTGCCGTCACCGCCTGGTTTGGTGGAATGGCCCCAGGCCTCGCTGCCTTACTCCTTTCCGTGGGGAGCCTCGGCTATTTTTTCCAGCCGCTGGTTCCTTACGTCGAGATCGCGGGGATTCGTGTGCCCTATCGTCTCCTATCCCTGATATTCTTTGCGTCCTTGGCGCTGGTATTTTGCTGGCTCAGTGCTTCACGACGGACCGTGGAGGAGGCACTGCGCGAGAGCGAGCAACGCTGGCGAAGTCTTACCGAGGCACTGCCGCAGTTGGTATGGGGCGCCGGATCGGATGGTGCCTGCGACTACTTCAGCACACAGTGGACAACCTACACCGGTATCGCGGAGAGCGAATTGCTCGGCTGGGCGTGGATGGAGACGCTGCATCCGGATGATCGCGGTCCTACCCGGCAATTTTGGACAGAGTCTGTGGCGGGGCGTCAGCCTTATGACGTGGAATACCGTATTCGCAGGAGCGATGGGACATACGCTTGGTTTAAGACGCGCGGAACGCCGATCCGGGACAGCGACGGCAGGATCGTGAAATGGTTCGGTACGTGCACTGACATCAGCGACCGGAAGCGGGCGGAGCAGGTCCTGAAGGAGCACGAAGCGGAATTGCGCCAGGCCCGTGACCTACTCGAGATTAAGGTCATGGAACGAACAAGAGAATTGCAGCGCAGCGAGGCTTACCTGGAGGAAGCGCAGAGACTAAGCAAGACGGGGAGCTGGGCACGGGTATCCGCCACCGGCGAGATGAGGTACTGGTCTGAAGAATGCTACCGCGTACTAGGTTTTGAACCGCAGAATGGACTACCCCGATTCGAAACCTTTTTGCAGCATGTCCATCCTGACGATCAGCGCAGGGTCAGGGAAACAGCCGAGAGAGCAGGCCGCGAGAAGGTGGATTACGAGGTGGATTACCGAATCGTTGATCCTGGCGGCGATGTCAGAGACATCCACACGGTAGGCCACCCGGTTCTCACCCCATCCGGCGATGTCGTTGAATTCGTGGGAACCGTGATGGACATCACCGAACGAAGGCAGGCAGAGAAGGAGCGCGAAAGGCTACGACAGGTACAGGCCGATCTGGCACACATAAACCGGGCGACGACGATGGGGGAGTTGACTGCATCGCTGGCGCACGAGATCAATCAGCCGATCGCAGCCGCGGTGACCGATGCCAGGACTTGCTTGCGGTGGCTGGCGCGAGAGCAGCCGGATATAGGAGAAGCTCGTGAATCCGCCGCGCGGATGGTCAAAGCTGTGACTCGGGCGTCTGACATCATCAGCCGGCTTCGACAGCTATTCAAGAAGGGCGCGCCCCAAACCAGCGTGGTGGAAGTGAGCGAAGTAATTCAAGAGATGGTTATCCTGTTGCGCGGCGAAGCATCGAGGTATTCCGTTTCGATTCAAACCGAATTGGCCGCGGACTCACCGCCGGTGATAGCGGATCGAGTGCAATTGCAGCAAGTTCTGATGAATCTCATGCTCAACGGCATCGAAGCCATGCATGACACGAAGAGCGAGGGCCAACTTACAATCAGATCCCTGAGGGGCGACGGTGGTCAGTTGTTGATTTCGGTGAGTGACACAGGCGTGGGGCTTCCCCCGGAGCAGGCTGAGCAGATCTTTAATGCATTCTTCAGCACCAAGGCCCAAGGTACCGGCATGGGGCTCTCAATCAGCCGGTCGATTATCGAGTCTCACGGCGGCCGCTTGTGGGCCAGATCCAACTCCGGACGCGGTGCCACTTTTAACTTCACCCTACCCGATGCAGAGGTGCAGGAATGACCCCGGCCGACACACCCACCGTAAGTATCGTCGACGATGATGAGCTGGTGCGTGCGTCGATACAGGGTATGCTGAAGTCAGTCGGTCTCCGGTCGGAGGCCTTCGCGACTCCACAGGAATTTTTGCGCAGCCGGCAGTCGGATGGTCCGAGTTGCCTGATTCTTGACGTGCAGCTTCCTGGATTGTCCGGCCTGGATTTTCAAAAGGCATTAGCGGATGCAGGTTTCCAGATTCCAATCATCTTCATCACCGGGTATGGAGACATTCCGATGTCGGTGAAAGCTATGAAATCTGGCGCTGTCGAGTTTCTAACCAAGCCGTTTCGCGAGCAAGATCTTTTGGACGCAATTCAGCAAGCTCTCGATCGCGACCGCGCCAGGCGTCGGCAACAGGGTCTGACTGCGGAATTGCGAAGCCGCTACGAAACTTTGACTGTGCGCGAGCGCGAAGTCATGGCTCTTGTTGTCTCCGGCATGCTCAACAAGCAGATCGCCGCAGAACTGGGCACGAGTGAAATCACCATAAAAGTGCATCGCGGACGTGTCATGCAGAAGATGCATGCTGACTCTCTCGCTGACCTGGTCAGAATGGGAGAAAAGCTGAATCTTCCGCTGGGCTCGCACCAATTACCAGTCACACTCACACCCAAGAAAGCCTCCCGGTAGCATCCCTACGCCCCTCAAAATTAGCTTATGAAGGACGTTATACCAAAGCATAATTGCGCCCGAGCCCTAGTCGCGCTAGTTTTTGATCATGGCAACTGAGGAAAACACAAAAATGGTTGTCATCGTCGATGACGATGAATCGATGCGCAACGCCCTTCGGGGTCTTATGAAGGAAGTTGGCCTTCCGGCACAAGCTTTCGCTTCAGCGGAAGAATTCCTGGCCTTCGGCCTCGCCCAGCAAACGGGATGTGTCATTGCGGATATTCGGATGCCGGGAATGTCGGGTTTGGAGCTGCAAGCCAGACTGAAGGCAGAGCATCGCAACATTCCCATCATATTTATCACCGGGCATGGTGATGAAAAGATGCGGCTGCAGGCCTTGCGAGCCGGCGCGGTGGAATTCCTATCCAAGCCATTCGACGATGAAATCCTGCTCGAGAGTGTTCGCGCGGCAATGAGCAATTGAGCGCTGCCCTGTGAGATGTATGCCCAACAAGCCGCCAGGAGGCTCCGTGGAAGCTTTGCAACAAGTCGAGTACGGCGACCGGGACTCGAGAGAGCGCAAGTTCGAGCAAATTATCGGAAGCAGTCCAGCCTTGGAAAGTGTGCTCGCACAGGTTGAGCGTGTAGCACCTACCGACTCGACCGTTCTAATTCTCGGAGAAACGGGTACCGGTAAAGAACTCATCGCAAAAGCTGTTCACAGCTTGAGCGCGCGGTGTGGAAAGCCTTTCGTAAAGCTGAATTGCGCTGCCATTCCATTCGATCTGTTAGAAAGCGAACTCTTTGGCCATGAGAGGGGAGCTTTCACGGGAGCCATCGCGCAGAAGATGGGGCGTTTTGAACTGGCTGATCAAGGAACGCTTTTTCTGGACGAAATCGGTGATATTCCGCTGGCCCTGCAACCGAAACTGCTGCGAGTTCTGCAGGAACAGGAGTTTGAGCGCCTGGGCAGCGGCCGGACTCACAGAGTGAACGTCCGCCTGGTCGCGGCAACGCACAGAGATCTGCCGGAAATGGTTAATCACAATCAATTCCGCAGTGATCTTTACTACCGTCTTAATGTTTTTCCGATCGAGTTGCCGCCTCTCAGGGAGCGACGCGAGGATATTGCGCCGCTCGTCCTGCACTACGTCGAGATCTTTGCCCGGCGCATGGGTAAGCGCATCGATGAGGTTCCTGCGGAGACACTTTCTGCCTTTGAGGCCTATCCGTGGCCTGGGAATGTGCGAGAACTCCAAAACTTGATCGAGAGAGCGATGATCCTCTCAGACGATGGCCTCTTCCATAACCCTCTGCCCAAACAGTTCTCAGCACAGATCGGTGCAAACCCTCAGCCGAGAACTCTGAAGGATTCTGAACGAGCTTTGATTTTGCGTACGCTGGAAGCCGCTGGGTGGGTCATCGGCGGTGCGACCGGTGCGGCAGCCAAATTGGGGTTAAAGCGCACTACCCTGATCGCGAAGATGAAGAAGCTTGGGATCACTCGCCCTGAGCGGCAGACCGACGTTGGAGTAGTTGACGATCTTCCTTCTTTCGTGGATCCGTTTACGAGAATCCAGTAACTCTGTTCTCCCCCGCAACAAGCTTTCCTTCCTTTAAGATGTCTTCCTCAGCTTTCACGACATTCAGCGATCACGACTTCTGTTATTACTCCACTGGATCTTTCTCCTGATGTTGGTGTCATTCCATTGACGCTCCACAAAGGCGAGTGACGGGACTTTGCCATTGGGCCTCAGGCAGGTGCTTGTGGTCGCGCGCAAGGTGCCTGTTCTGATTGCGTTTGCATTGGCAAAGAAGAAAACCGCTCTGGCACGAAGTGTGCAATAGCAAGGTCAGTCCAGAAGGCAGGAACTACAGAGGGGTTCAAGATGTGGATTGTTCGATTGGCGTTGCGTCGGCCGTACACCTTCGTGGTAATGGCCATACTGATTCTCGTGATGGGTGGGATTGCGATCTTTCGCACCCCAACCGATATCTTTCCTAACATCGATATCCCGGTGGTCAGCGTGATCTGGAACTACAACGGGCTGCTTCCCCAAGACATGGCGGACCGTATTGTCAGCATCACCGAGCGAAACATGACCACAATCGTCGACAACATTGAACATGTCGAATCCCAGTCGCTCAATGGCATCGCTGTCGTTAAAGTATTCCTGCAGCCCAACGCCAGCATCGATCGTGCTGTCGCTCAGATTACAGCCAGTTCGCAAACCCAACTTCGACAATTGCCCGTGGGCACCACGCCGCCTCTGATCATCGCTTATAGCGCATCGAGTGTTCCAGTGATGCAATTGGCCCTCTCCGGGCAAGGGCTTTCCGAGCAAGCACTCAATGATTATGGTCTTAATTTCATTCGTACCCAACTAATCACGATTCCCGGAACAGCTGTTCCCTATCCCTACGGCGGCAAACAACGGCAGGTTCAGGTCGATCTGAATCCGGGCGCGCTGCAGTCGAAAGGCTTGTCTGCGTTGGATGTGGTCAACGCGATCACGCTACAGAACCTGATCCTGCCGACGGGCACATCAAAAATCGGCAGCAAGGAATATGACGTTGACATTCCCAATGCGGCTCCGCAGTCGATCGCGGATCTGAACCGTATCCCGATCAAGACGGTCGGCAACACGACGATTTACATGAAAGATGTTGCCTGGGTACGCGACGGATTTCCTCCGCAGACCAACATCGTGCGCGTGAATGGGCAGCGCTCCGTGCTGCTCACGATTCAGAAGGCTGGGGACGCCTCTACCTTGAAGGTGATCTCGGGCATCAAGTCGCTTCTTCCGCAGATTGCGACAACCGTTCCGTCACAGTTGAAGATGGTTCCGCTCGCCGACCAATCCATTTTCGTGCTGGGAGCAATCAAGGGTGTGGTTCGCGAGGCGCTGATTGCCGCGTGCCTCACGGCAGCGATGATTCTCATTTTCCTGGGCAACTGGCGCAGCACGCTGATCATTGCAACCTCCATCCCGCTGGCGATCCTTACATCGATCATCGTACTGAGTCTGATCGGACAGACGATCAACATCATGACTCTCGGGGGTCTCGCACTTGCGGTCGGGATTCTTGTAGATGATGCGACCGTGGAAGTCGAGAACATCAACCGCAACCGCGAGGCAGAACCCGACAAGAACCTCGACGAAGTAGTGCTGGATAGCGCTATGCAGATTGCGACACCTGCATTTGTGTCCACGCTGTCGATTTGTATCGTCTTCGCGCCCATGTTTCTGCTGTCGGGAGTGGCGCGTTATTTGTTCCTGCCTCTCGCCGAGGCCGTTGTGTTCGCCATGCTGGCGTCTTATTTCCTGTCACGGACGATCGTTCCGACCATGGCAAAGTATCTGCTGCGGGGACAAAGCGTGGGAGAGCACACGGTTGGATCGCACAACGTACTCGTTCGGCTCCAGCAGCGGTTCGAAGCCGGCTTTGAGGCTTTTCGTGAGAGATATCACCGGTTGTTGGAGAGATGCCTCCATGACCAGCGGGCATTCTTAATCATCTTCTTTGCAGCTTGCCTGGGATCGTTGGCGTTGATAGTGCCGTGGTTGGGGCAGGATTTCTTCCCAACCGTAGACGCTGGCAGTTTCAAGCTTCATCTACGTGCGCCAACCGGAATGCGCATTGAAGACACCGCGTTCTTGTGCGATCTGGTGGAAGCGTTGATCAGGAAACAGATCCCGCCCGACGAAGTGGCGAGCGTGATCGACAATATCGGCCTGCCCTACAGCGGGATCAATCTGTCGTATAGCAATTCGGCCCCGATCGGCACTTCCGACGCGGACATCCTGGTCACCCTCTCGTCGAAACACCATCCGACCGCCGATTACGTCAACCAGCTCCGGTTGAGCCTGGCCAAGCAGTTTCCGGGGGTGATGTTTGCCTTCCTGCCCTCCGACATGGTCACGCAGATCTTGAACTTCGGTCTGCCCGCTCCCATCGACATTCAAGTGATCGGCAACAACCTGGAGGGCAACCGGGTGTGGGCGAGCCAGCTGCTGCAACGAATTAAGTATGTGCCAGGTACGGCTGACCTTCGAATCCAACAGCCCTTCGATGAGCCTTACATGCACCTCAGGATCGAGCGGACAAAAGCCCAGGAACTCGGCTTCTCGGCCCACGACATCGCGCAAAATCTTCTGGTTTCGCTGAGCGGCAGTTTCCAGACTTCGCCGACATACTGGGTTGACCCGAAAAATGGAGTGAGTTATTCCATTGCGACGCAGACGCCACAGTATCGCGCAGATTCGCTGCAAGACCTCGTGAACACGCCCGTGACAGGCAGCAATCCATCGGCGCCTTCATCGATCATGGCTAGCCTGGTCTCTACCCAACGGGGAGCCGGCATGGCGGTCGTGTCGCACTACAACGTTGCCCCGGTGATTGACATCTTCGGCTCGGTACAAGGACGTGACCTAGGTGGAGTCTCGCGCGACATTAACAAGGCGATCGATTCGGCGCGCAGCCAATTGCCGCGCGGATCGCGAGTCGTCATACGCGGCCAAGTTCAGACCATGAGGTCTTCCTATACCGGACTGCTCCTGGGTCTATTGTTTGCCATCCTGCTGGACTACCTTCTGATCGTCGTGAATTTCCAGTCATGGCTTGATCCCTTCATTATGATCTCGGCGTTGCCCGCGGCCTTGGCCGGAATTGCCTGGTTCCTGTTCATCACTCACACGACTTTGAGCGTACCTGCGCTGATGGGAACGATCATGTGCATGGGCGTCGCGACAGCAAACAGCATCCTGGTTGTGAGTTTCGCCACGGAGCAGATGGCGGAAGGAAAAGATGCAATCGCGGCGGCCCTGCAGGCGGGCTTCACACGTTTCCGTCCAGTGCTGATGACGGCTCTGGCAATGATTATCGGTATGGTGCCAATGGCGTTGGGGCTCGGAGACGGTGGTGAGCAAAACGCGCCCCTGGGACGGGCCGTCATCGGCGGGCTGATTTTTGCAACCGTCTCCACGCTGCTCTTCGTTCCTACGTTTTTCAGCGTGCTGCATGGCAACAGACAAAAAGGTGCATTGCTCAAGGACCAACAGTTGGATGGAAAGCTTGGTGAATCAATATGACGCAATTTGAACTTGATGAACAACTTGAGAAGCTGAAGGACGCTCTCCGACCCACGAATCCGCAAAGATCGCCTCGACGCTGGCTAATTCCTGCGCTCGTAGCGCTGGCTGTCGTGTTGGTTTTAGCTCTTGGAATCCGGTCTCGACTGAGAGCTGAGACCACCCTTAGGGTCGTGACGGATCAGATGGCTGTACCTTCAGTTTCCGTTGTGACGCCCAAGCGGACTGCCCCGGCCACGGAGATTATCCTGCCCGGCAACATGCAGCCATTCATATCGTCACCTATTTACGCCCGTACGGACGGCTACCTGAAGAAGTGGTACTTCGATATCGGGGCGCACCTAAAGGCGGGAGAGTTGCTCGCCGTCATTCAGACGCCAGAAGTCGATGAGCAGTTGGCCCAGGCGCGCAGCACTCTGAATACAGCGCAGGCCAATCTGGAGCTCGCTCAAATTACCAGGGATCGGTACCAGTTGCTTTTGAAGAAACATGCCGTTGCCCAGCAGGACGTCGATAACGCTGTCGGCACCTACACGGCGAACAAAGCGATTGTGGATGCGGATATGGCGAATGTTCGGCACTACGAGGCCCTGGTCTCCTTCGAAAAGGTGTATGCGCCATTCGATGGTGTGATTACGGCGCGTAATACCGACATTGGAGACCTCATCAATTCCGGAAGCAACACCGCTCCCAGGACCGACCTTTTTGACATTGCCCAGACTCGCACCTTGCGCGTGTATGTGAATGTTCCCGAAGAATACTCGCAAGGTATCAGACCGGGCCAGACTGTAGCGGAGGTTGCCTTGGCCGAGTTTCCAGATAAGAGGTTCCCGGGGAAACTGGTGCGCACCTCGGAGGCGATCAACGCAACCACGCGCACGTTGCTGGCGGAGGTCGATCTTGATAACCCTGGAGGCAATCTGTTTTCTGGGTCTTATGCCGAAGTGCACTTGAATATTCCTGCGCAGACTTCGACCTATCTACTGCCGGTCAGCGCTTTGATCTTTCGATCCGATAAGTTGCAGGTTGGCGTGGTGAGAAATGGGAAAGTTGCAGTAACCGACGTTACTCCAGGTCACGATTTCGGGGATCAGATCGAGATCGTTGCCGGTCTCAAATCGGATGACCAGGTGGTGTTGAACCCACCCGACTCTCTGGTATCCGGACAGCAAGCAAGAATCGTACAAGCGGCACTGCCGGGGGATGCCCAATGAATCGTTTGATCCAATTGACGACGGGGATACGGAAGGTTCTTTATCCCGTCTGGATTCTTGCTGCGGCGCTGCCTTTCACTGGTTGTGCCGTCGGGCCAAAGTACAAGACACCCGCAGTTCCGGTTCCGCCCGCATACAAGGAGATGGGGAATTGGAAAACCGCCCAACCGAATGACCAGAACCTTGGCGGGAACTGGTGGGAAATCTTTCAGGATCCGCAGCTGAACTCTTTGGAGCTGCAGATCAACGTTTCGAACCAGAATCTGAAAGCCGCGGTCGCGCAATACCAGCAATCACGTGCGGCTCTGCGCTACGCTCGCGCCGATTACTACCCGACCGTCACCGCGGCGCCTAGCGCCACTCGCCAGTTGTATTCCAACAACCGTCCACCGCAATCCAATTTTGACGGCGTAAGCTTCAACGATTTCGCGTTGCCGGTTAACTTTTCTTACCAAGTGAACGCGTGGGGAAGAGTAAGCCGCAATGTGGAGTCTTATCGAGAGCAAGCGCAAGCGAGTGCCGCCGATCTCGCTGTGGTGAATCTGAGCATGCATGCGGCTCTGGCCATCGATTACTTCGCGGCGCGAAGTTTAGATGCAGAAGAAAAATTACTGCAGGACACGGTTGCGCAGTATGAGCAGGCTTACCAGCTGAATGATGATCGGTACCAAGGCGGACTGGCGTCTGAGGTAGAAGTCGAGCAAGCGCGGACCATATTGGAGACCACGCGGGCCCAAATGGTGGATGTGGGTGTAGCTCGGGCGCAGTACGAGCACGCGGCGGCGGTGTTGGTCGGCAAGGCGCCGGCGGATTTTACCCTGCCACCTTTGCCCCTTACCGCCCCGCCGCCATTAATTCCGATCGGCGTCCCCTCGACCTTGCTGGAAAGGCGCCCCGACATTGCTGCCGCCGAGCGCCGCGTAGCCTCGGCGAACGCTCAGGTTGGCCTTGCCAAAGCTGCTTACTATCCGCTGGTTAATATCCTGGGCTCAGGCGGATTCGAAAGCGGAAGCATTACGACTCTGCTCCAGGGACCAAGCGGTCTCTGGGCGGTTGGGTCTTCTGCTGTAGTGACCCTGTTTGATGCAGGCCGGCGGCACGCGGCAAACGACCAGGCGAAGGCCAGCTATGACTCCTCGGTTGCGTCCTATCGAGAAACGGTGCTGACGGCCTTTCAACAAGTGGAAGACAACCTGGCGGCCCTTCGTATCCTGGAGCAGGAAGCAGGAGTTCAGGCCACCGCGGTCGACGCCGCGGAGCGATCTCTGAGCCTCTCAAATACACGCTACGAAGGCGGAGTCACCAGCTATCTCGAAGTCATCACCGCCCAAAATGCCGCTCTGGCGGATGAGGTTACGGCCGTCAATATTCTAGGCAGACGCATGGCGAACGCGGTGCTGTTGATTGAGGCTCTAGGAGGCGGGTGGGATAGAGCAGGCTTGCCACAACGCCCCGAGTGCTGCGGAGATTTGGCGAGAGGTTCGAAGTGATTTTTTGGTCCGCTGTGGAGTTGTGGCAGTGACGCCACCGTCGCGGAATTGACGGGGCCAGCCGCGAATTTCAAATTGCGTGCTTTCAATTGGCACGCAATAAAAGGAAATCGTACGGAAAGGGACGGCAAGAGACTTGCTCGTCTTTGGAACTAGACGATTTAGAGGAGGAATGGCAGTGACTTTGAAACCCAAATTTCTTCTTACACCCGCGATCTTCCCGGTGATTCTATCGATCGCTTCGAACGTTTGCATGCAAGCTCAGGATGCCCACTTTCATAATGCTCCAGTTTTCTCCGCTCAAGAAAAGAATCCTTACACAGGGCAGCATGCCGCAACTGTGGAAGGTGCCAGGCTCTACACGAGGAACTGTGGCTCGTGCCATGGAATTGGTGGGCGAGGAACCGGGAATATTCCAGCCTTGTCTCATGGCGCTGTGCAATCAGCTCCCGACGGAGAGGTGTTTTGGTTCATCACCACCGGATCGGTTGCCAACGGCATGCCGTCGTGGGCCCAATTACCCGAGCAGCAACGATGGCAAATCGTGACGTACGTAAAGTCGCTGAAATCTTCCACCGCGCCGAGAACGATTTCGCTCCCCTCTGGTTACAAGCCAGTTCCAACGAACGCTGCAGCCCCGCCAAAACCCTTTACGGATTTCCGCTTTGAGCACCCGGGGACGATCCACAAGGTCAGCGTGCAGGATTTGCCGGCGCCATACTCCACAGAATCTGCAAACAACGGACCTCAGCTGGTGAACCGGCCACCAGGGGCTTGGCCGAAGGCGCCGGACGGCTTTCATGTGCAGCAATACGCAACCGGCCTCGATAATCCTCGGCTGATGCGCACCGCACCCAATGGCGACGTCCTCCTCGCGGAAAGCAGCAGCGGCATCATCAGAGTCTTCCGCGGAATTACTTCGGAGGGCAAGGCGGGCGAAGCGCATGTGTTTGCCAAAGGGTTAAATGAACCCTACGGCATAGCCTTCTACCCTGCGGGCAACGATCCGCAGTGGGTTTACGTTGGGAACACGGATTCGGTTGTCAGGTTCCCGTATCGGAATGGTGACGTGGAGGCGCGTGGAGCCGCGGAACATCTTGCCGATCTCCCGCATGGTGGCGGTCACTGGACCCGCGACATACAGTTCAGCAGTGACGGCAAGAAGATGTTCGTCTCGGTGGGTTCAGCATCGAATGTAGATGATCCAGATACTGCGTCGGCAGAGAAGAATCGCGCCGACATTCTGGAGTTCAATCCCGACGGATCGGATATGCGCATCTATGCCTACGGGATCCGCAACGCGGGCGGGGGGCTGGCGATCAACCCGAAGACTGGGGAGTTGTGGTGTTCGGTCAACGAGCGTGACGGCCTGGGTGACAATCTCGTCCCGGACTACATCACACACGTAGAGGCCGGCGGTTTTTATGGCTGGCCCTGGTGGTATATCGGCAGCCATCAGGATCCGCGCCACGATGGGAAACACCCCGAGTTGAGAGATAAAGCCCTCGTTCCCGATGTGTTGCTGCAGGCCCACAATGCCTCACTGGAGATGACGTTCTATGAGGGCACGCAATTCCCTCCACAATACCAGGGGGACATTTTCGCTTCGGAACATGGTTCGTGGAATCGATCGGTACGCGCCGGATATGAAGTGATTCGCGTACCTCTGCACCAGTCAGGACGGGCAACCGGCGAGTACGAAGATTTTCTGACCGGATTCGTCGTTGATAACGGACACGTCTGGGGTAGACCGGTCGGGATCACCGTGGCCCAGGACGGCTCTCTGCTGGTGAGCGACGATGGCTCGAACTCTATCTGGCGCATCAGTTCAAGCGCTACAACGACGACCCGAAGACAGGCTGAAAGAAATCACCAAAGCGATGGCACGCAGAGCGCATCCCATTAGAAATTCCGTGGTGGCGTTGCTGGAGTGCGTTGCCACTCTGGCACTCTGCGCCATGCAATTCGGAGATCGGTCTGGTTTGAACAATATGTCTTTCGCACAGGTGCAGGCTCTAGTCGCTGATCTCGGAAAAGCGCAGCGCCTGGCAAAGCAGGGAAATATTGAGTTCCTTGGCGGACAAGTTGTGCCGGGTCAACAGGTACGCCTGCGGGGCGAGTTCACGGACGCGAATTGCTATCTCGGTTATCGCACGCACGCTTACGATCACGCGTTCTGCGCGAAGCTGTGTGTTGCGGCCGGAAGCTCTTTGGTATTTGTCTCCGATCAGCAAGGCAAGGTATATGTCGCGTTGACTGGGAAAAACGGGATAAGGTTTCCCAAAGACATTCTTGATCAAGTTGGCGTCCCTGGCGTCTCAGTCCGCGGCAGATTGGTTGAAGTTGACGGTGAACGGGCGCTCGCGGTGGATGGCCTCGGCAACTAGAAGTGGCATGAGAAGAATCTGAAGAAATGGAGGAGAAGCAATGAACCAGAGAGAACTTTCCGCAAGTCGGGCCGGGCAGGTTTTGCTCGGCAAAGACATCTCTGTGAATCGTCTTGGCTTTGGGGCGATGCGCCTAACCGGTGACGGCATCTGGGGGCCGCCGAAGGATCGAGCAGGTGCGGTCGGAGTCTTGCGTCTGGCCATCGAGTTAGGTGTGCAGTTCATCGACACCGCGGATTCCTATGGCCCCAATGTAAGCGAGGAGCTGATCGCAGAGGCTTTGTTTCCATATCCGCCCGGCGTTGTGATTGCGACCAAAGGGGGATGGAACCGCCCCGGACCAAATCAGTGGACCCACGATGCAACTCCCGAGCACCTGCGCAAGGCCGTGGAGGGCAGTCTGAAAAGACTGCGACTGGAGCGTATCGACGTCTATCAGTTGCACATTCCTGATCCTGTCGTGTCCTTCGATCTATCGGTTGAGACGCTGGCGCAACTAAGGGAAGAAGGGAAGATCCGCAATGTCGCGCTCTCTAACGTCACGCAAGAACACATCGAACGTGCTCGCAAAATAGTTCCTATCGTTTCGGTGCAAAACCGTTACAGCTTCGCGGATCGCGAATGGGACTACGTGGTTGATTATTGTGAGCATAACCGAATCGTATTCATCCCCTGGTTCCCTTTGGGGGCGGGCAGGATCGCCGGGGAGATTCTTCACCAAATCGCCGAAGCGCACCATGCCAGCCCGACGCAAGTGGCGCTGGCTTGGCTGCTATGGCGATCGCCAATGATGCTGCCGATCCCGGGAACATCGTCGATCGAACATCTTCAGCAGAATGTCGGCGCCGCCAGCCTGCACTTAAGCGAAGATGAATGCGAGAAGCTATCCGGCGTTCCAGAACTCGCTGGGTCGCGATAACGACAAGGCGCGTGTCGTGAGTGACCGGCGAGCGCTACACCGCCGAGGCCGAGCCAAAGCGCCCACAATTTCTTCGCGAGTTTGTGGCTCAGTTCCGCGAGCGCACGAGGCGATTCAGGAGCCACTCGAGGCTATCGCAGCCCACTTCGGCTAGCGTTGCCTAAGTCTTGCCATTATATACCTTGACACGTATATGCCATATGGGGTATATAAGGCGAGTGGAATCTGTGTTCGAAATCATTGCGGAGCCGAACCGCCGCGCGATATTGAGCCTCCTGGTCTCGTCACAACAGTCAGTTGGAGAGATCGAGCGTCAGCTTCGTATGACGCAGCCGACTGTGTCAAAGCACCTGCGCGTGCTGCGCGAGGCTGGTTTCGTGGAATCCACGGTAGACGCGCAGCGCCGTCTCTACCGGCTGAAACCCGAACCATTTGAGGAGCTGGATGCCTGGCTGGCTCGCTTTCGCCGGTTCTGGTCCGCTCACCTGGATGCTCTCGAACGCCACCTCGACCGCATGGGGCAAACAACCCCAGATCAATCGACCCCAACGAAAACCAAGACTAAGAAAAAGACGACGCTGCCGAAACCGCGAACGTGACAAAGGAGAAACGAGATGAAAATCAAACTAACCAGCGTATACGTGGACGACCAGGAAAGGGCCCTGCGCTTCTATACGGAGGTACTGGGTTTTGCCAAGAAAGCGGATTTCAGTCAGGGCCCATTTCGCTGGCTGACCGTGGCCTCATCCGAGGAGCCGGACGGCACTGAGCTGCAGCTGGCTTTGAACAACAACCCCGCAGCCAAAGCGTATCAGCAGGCGATTTTTCAACAGCGCCAGCCCGCGGCCAATTTTCTTACCGACGACGTCAAAGGCGACTACGAGCGGATCAAGGCCCGCGGCGCCGAGTTCACCATGCCGCCCACCGACGTAACCGGCTCGACCATTGCCATGCTGAACGACACCTGCGGCAACCTCATTCAGCTCACCCAGCTGGCACGCTATTCACGCTAAAGATTAAGGAGAAGAAGGTGACCGATCGCGAGCAGTACACACCCGGTCCGGCCAGCGCGGCGCAAGTGCGCAAGGACCGGGGACAAAACGGCGAAGAGAACTGGACGCTCATTCTCGTCAGAGAGCTTCGCCACTCGCCGGAAAAAGTGTGGCAGGCGCTTACCGACCCAGTGCATCTGCGCGAGTGGGCTCCCTTTGAAGCCGATGGGAGCCTAGCTACGGTTGGAACCACGGTGAAGCTCACCACGGTGGCGGCGCCCACGCCGCGCATTTCCGAAACAACAGTGACGCGAGCCGACGCTGCCAAGGTGCTTGAGTATAACTGGGGTGACCACGATATGCGGTGGGAACTCGAAGCCTTGGATGACGGCACGCGCCTGACGCTATGGACCAACATCGGTCACCGCTTCATTGCAATGGGCGCTGCGGGCTGGCACATTTGTTTCGACGTTCTGGATCAGCTTCTCAGCGGAACTCCCATCGGACGCATTGTCGGCCCCGAGGCGATGAAGTTCGGCTGGCAGCGGCTGAACGCGGAGTACGCCAAGCAGTTCGGTATCGAGACGCCCAACTGGCCGCCTCAGGCGGCTCAGAAGTCGTGAATCGAAGTGACGCGGTCTCGCCGATCATGCGGTTTCGCCGACAATATGGAGGACAAATTCATCATGAAAGAGGTCACCCAACGTTCGATTTTTCGTTGGATTCACATCGTCTTTAGCATTCCGATACTCGGTTATATCTATAGTCCGTTTGAAAAACTTCCAGACTATGCCCCCGCAACTCGGTTCGTCTTCGTTCCTGTAATGATCCTTACGGGATTGTGGATGTGGAAAGGCCATGTCCTTCGACGACTTGTTTCGAAGCGATCGGCCTAGCAAGACGCCGCAGCGAACCAGTGCTGGCGTGCAGCGGGGCTCACGTACTTTCTGTTCCCCTCTGGTTCCTCGGTTTCTCGGGCGAAATATATGTCGCTCTCCGGCCCTCTTCCTCAAAAAGTTGAAAACCGCGAAAGCTGGTTCGGCATCGAATTAGAAAAACCAATTCTGGGGGTGCATTCATGCTCAACACAAACAAGGCATTCAGCAGTTTTTCGGTGAACGATATTCAGAAGGCCAAGGAATTCTATGGCAAGACGCTGGGGCTGGAACTTTCCGGCGGTCCGGAAGGGACGCTTATTGTGCCCCTTTCCGGCGGCACCAAAGCCCTGCTGTACCCCAAGCCCAATCACCAGCCGGCCACTTTCACGGTCCTGAATTTTCCCGTAGACAGCGTAGAAAAAGCTGTGGATGAACTGAGCCAACGCGGCGTGCGGTTTGAAGTCTATAACGAACCCAACTTGAAGACGGACGCGCGCGGGATTTCTCGCGGAAACGGGCCGACGATCGCCTGGTTCAAGGATCCGGCGGGGAATATCTTGTCGGTGTTGGAAGCAGCTTAGTGGAACCTCGGGCAGGTACGTGGCCCACTCAAGCCCGATTTTGGCTCGAGTGGGGGGAGTTGCTATCGCTGGACTATCCTCTTGAGACTCGCTGAGCCGACGGTGAACATGCTCCGGCATGACTATGTAGCCAATAACATGAATTCGCCGGACGGAGTCTGTGACGTATGATCATCCCCACTCAAGCCAAAACTGGGCTTGGCTGGGCCACCCGTCCCAGGTTTTTTCCTAAAGGCTGGGCCAGCCCTCTGTTCGTTTTCCCTTGACGGTAAGTGAAATGTTCCAATTACAATCGCGGCATGGCACGGAAGGTCATCCTGGGATTCGGAATCAGCATCGACGGCTACATTGCGCGACGGAACGGTGCCATGGATTATTTGGTGATAGACAAAGAAGGCGAAGCGTTGATGGCAGAGTTCTTCGCCAAGATCGACACCACCATTATGGGCCGCAAGACAGCGGCTGCGGCGGCGGAATTGCGCAAGAGTGGCGGGGTACCGGAGATGCCGGGAATCTCCACCTATGTATTCTCGCGACGTTGGAAGCCGGGCAAACGCGACGGATTCGAAGTGGTGAGCGGATCTTTGACAGCCTTCGTGAGAAAGCTAAAACGCCGCAAAGGGAAAGACATCTACTTGGGCGGCGGGGGCCAGTTGTGCCGAAGTTTCCTGCAAGAGGATTTGGTGGACGAACTCTTCCTCGGTCTTGGACCCGTTCTTTTAGGGGATGGCATCCCCGGCTTCCCGCGCAAGTTCCCGCAGCGCGACTTCAAGTTGACAGAGTGCAAATCCTACTCGGATGGATCGGTCGGGCTACGCTACGAGCGGGTGCGGACCGAGACTAGCCGACGCTAGCAACCCGTGGTGAAACACTGAATTAGCTGATCTGCTCGACCCGCATCTCGCCGCCGGCGTTATCGTAGAACGTCATCGTCATCGGACCGGCGTCCACAGTCTACTTTTCTATCCCGCTCTGCGCCAGGCACCTGGACATCTCTAACTACGTCGTCTGGCGCTGCTCGTGCCGGTGCAGGTGCTGGAGGAACGCTTCGCGGTGACCGGTTTCAGCGACGGGAAGCACCTCGTGCACCGGTGGGGAGACGACACTGTGGCCGCCCTGCCCGAAGTACTCCGAATGGCCGTCGGCCAGGTAGGAATTGTACCGTTCGACGCCGAGCGCCTTAAGCGCCCGCACATATTCCGGGAGCGTCCGCGCACTTCCGAGCCGGGCATGGAGGTCGTTGATTTGCTCGATGGTAAACACCACTGATGAAGTCTAGCAGCCGGTAGTGAAACGGTGAATCAGCAATCGAGGCGATCGACGGTGGGGGCCGGCCCACAGGTGCTTCCATTTCCACGACCGAAGCTGCCCCACTCGTCGCGGTTCGACGAGTGGGTATAATCAGTCGACGACCATGCTGCAAACCGAAGAACTTATTCGAGCGGCGCATCGGAAGGCCTCTTCCGAGCTTAAGAACTGGTCGGGCACCACCGGTGACTTTTTTCAGCTGACGTTTTTCGGCGACGAAGGCTTTCGAGGTGTCGTGATTCTCCGCGCTCCCTCGCTGGACTCGGCTTTAAGCTTGTCTTACCTTCTTAAACTAAATCCAGGTGGAAGCGTGGCGAGCGCCCAGCTACCGTCGGGCCTTCACGAAGAACTCTTGATCTCGCACTCCAAGCGCTTGTTAAATCAACGCGAGGCCGACGACTTGCAGGCCAAGCTGGTTACTTCCGCGCAGATTTCGTCCAAATTCAAAGCGTAGTTGTCCAACGAACTCGTTCCCGAGGCGATCATTGGAAACTGGATTTCAAAACCAATCTGCCCGGCGGGTGGCCCACCCAAGGTTGGTTTTGGCTTGAGTGAGGCAGTTCTATTGCTGGAGTATCCTGCTGCCGTTCACTGAGCAGGGGTGAACATGCTCCGGCATGACCACAATCCCGTAAACGTGAAGCCTGAAACTGCGCCGCACGCGCTCCAGGGCTGCTCGACGATTCGTCGGCTTGCGTCCGTGGCAAGCAATCGGAGCCTGCCCTGAGCGACTGAGTGCAGCGAAGGAGTCGAGGCGGATCATCCGGTGTTAGACGGAGTCGGCATAGAGGCCGCTGGTGGTGACGCGCGCTTGCATGGTGTGGGTTCATTACGCGGCGCTGAAGCGCCGCTCTTCCACCAGGGACTTCACACCAGAGACTTCGGAGGTTGCAGGTTACCCTGAGCGCAGCTAAATTAGGGGCGAGAGTTGGAGCTGAACATGATCGGAGCGAACATGAAAAAGACGGTCCCGGTGGAATCTGCCTCTGTACGAATAGACCAGCTGATCGCAGGACTTACAGACTGGCGTGGCAAAACGCTCGCGGGCGTCCGCAAGAGCATCCTTGAGGCCGACCGGGAGATCATCGAGGAATGGAAGTGGATGGGAAGCCCAGTGTGGTCTCGCGACGGAATGATCGCGGTCGGCAACGCGCACAAAGATAAGGTGAAGCTGACGTTTTCTCACGGGGCCAGCCTCGCAGATCCTGACAAGCTCTTCAACGCGGGCCTCGGAGGCAACGCGTGGCGAGCGATTGATTTGTTCGAGGGCGATAAGATTAATGAGCGTGCTCTAAAAAATCTCGTCCGCGCCGCCATTGTTTACAATCAGAGCAAATTGAAGAGGAAAACCCCCGCGAGTACTCGAGCGAAAGTATAGAAACGTAAGAAGTGATGAGACTACGACGTTCTCGCACGAATTCTCTTTGCTCTTTGCGGGACTGCCTGACATTGGTGCTTGACGCTGCTGAAGGGAATGGCTCTCGATTCGTTTGATGAGGAAAAGTCACTCATCAGGTGACGATCCCTTTCTTTCTCTCTGTTTCCCGGACGAGTCAAGATAAGAGTCAAGACAAGAGGGCGCCGAATGCGGCGATGAGAAGTGCGAATGCCCAGAGCAAGTCAAAGTTGACCCAGGTGTGTCGAAGCAGCTTCAAACCCACCTTCTCGTAAGTCTCAAAGAAAAAGATTGCCAGGACGCCAGCGACGGTCAGCAGCGCCATGGTATGCACCACGACCGCCAGCGCCATCGCCATCATTCCCGTCGCCGGAGGAGTCCCAGGCATTGTTTGCATGCTGGCGTGCGCCATCGCCATCCCAAGCGTTGGTTGGGCCAACAACACCGGCACCAGCATTAATCCTGCTCCGTGAGCCGACGCCATAAGAAACGACCAGACCAGCAGATCTTTTCCTCCAACTCTCATGCCCGCTCCTTGCGGGTGGCTGGATCGGAAGAGCCGGTACATCCCAAAAGCAAAGAGGATGGCGGCGACGCCCCACTTGAGCATGTGCCCGGGAAAGAGATGTTGAACGAAGCGGAAGAGAAGAATTGTTATGGCGATTGCGATCGCGTGTCCCAACGCAATCGGCAGCAAGGCGACGAGCACCGCCGAACGGCGTTTTTCCTGAAGGCCGAGGGCCAGCGCAAACAGCCAGCCCATGGCTGGATTCAGGCCGTGGTAAGCCCCGAGAAGCGCAAGCACCACCCAGGGCCAAGCGTGACTCATGAATACTCGCGGGTCATCCGATAGCGGGCGCTCACGGATAGCAGTAGAAATCCGACGAAGCGTCGCCACCTTGCAATCTAACCTGATGGCCGCGAAGCTCACCGAAATCCACAAAAAGCTTCCGGTCGAGCTGCATGCTGCCTCCGGGAGCGACGTCCAGCTTGACCATCCATCCGTGAATACCCTCGGGGTAAAACTGTTTGTCCCACGAGGCATATAGCGAGTTGGTGAAATACACGCGACGGCCGTCGCGGCTGACTTCCACCATCTGCGGCCCGCCGTCGAGCGGCTCACCAGGTTTCGAAGGATGGGGAGCGCGCCGCACGATTCCGCCGATGTGAACGGAACCGATTTGCTTTGGATGGAATGGATCGGATACATCGTACTGACGCATCTCTCCGGTGCCCCAGCAGGAAGCGTAAAGAAAACGATCATCGATCGAAAGATTGATGTCTGTCAGCAATGGCGGAACAGCTTTGAAGCCCTGCAGAAGCGGAGGCAGTTGGCTCGGTTCGGCGGGCTCGGCTGGAATCTCAATGACTTTTTTCACCTCGAATTTTCCATTCGAGCCAGCGTTTGACCGGTGCCACAGCCAGATGGAACTGGACAGGTCTTTCAAAGAAGTAACCACACCGACAAAACCGTAAAGCTTGGTAGGATCGTGCGCGGGACGCAATTCGAGAACCATCTGCTGCTCCGCGCCTAAATCCAGCGCCTGCAGATGACGGCGCTTGCGGAGATCCCAGACGTGCAGGCTGTGTCCGTATTTTCCCGCGAGCAGCAGTTCGGCATTCACTCCGTCCTCAAGCATATTTGGCGTGCCCCACTCGCTGGTGATTGCGATGTCGTAACCGAGATGCCAGGCGAAATCGTAGGCGAAATACTGAGGGCCGCGTTCGACCTCCCACCGGCCGAGCGGCTCGAAGGTGTAGTGATCGAGAGCAAAGATGCCGCCTGGGCCGTCACCGCTCGGTGAACCAAGGGCACTCACGTAAATGCCGTCGGCGCCACAGTGAAGGGTGTGTGGACGGCTATATCCGGTTCGCTCCGCCAGCACTTGCGGTTCGATGATCTTCACAATCTTCGGCTTCCTGGGATCCGGTTTGGTGTCAATCACGTGAATCCGGGAGGAGCGCAGGCCGGGGACAATCAAATAGCGCCGCTCGACATGCGGGTGCGGCGCATAAGGACAGAGAGCCGAGCTGCATGCGTTCCAGCCGAAATGATGCAACTCATCTCCGACGTTGGGCATGTCGAGCCGGCCCACGACCTTGCCGTATTTCTTCGACGCGGAGTCGACATCGACGACCAGAAGAGCGTCCGGATGCTTGCCTCCGTTAGCATTTAGCGCCGCCACGTAAGCGAGTTTTTCAGCCGGGGCTTGGCCGGCGAGCTTCGGCGAAGGATAGAAAGTCGGGTCAGCTTTGAACAGCATTATGATTGCCTCAGCAATAAGGTTACTATCTCGGAGCAGGCTTCCTAACCCAGCGATGGCTCCGCATTCGTGGGATCGGTGACCGATTTCACTTCTGCGACGTGGTTCGCGGGAAACTGGCCCTGTCGGGCATGCTCACGAATCATCTCGACGTTGGGCGCGACGTGGACGCAGTAAATCTTATTGTCCGTTCGATAACTCTGAACCCATTGGATTTGAGGATCCAAGTTTTGCAAAACGCCGCAAGAAGCCTGAGAGGTGGCCTCGAGCTCGGGAGCCGTCAGCTTGCCCGCTCCGGGAACTTCACGCTCGATTACGTATTTCGGCACTGGTGCCTCCAGATTTAAACGCGCCAGGAATTGATCGTAGCAGAAGCGCGGATGCCAGAGAAGAACCAGTGAGTCGTTAATGGGAGCGTGTTCTTCCGGTGGCCCGCTGGTCTCCGATCCTTGTGCCAAAGGTGAAGACTCTCGATGCGTAGCGGAGCGCCGATCTCAAGGTATACTATAAAAGACATGTGTGTAGTAGGCATTATGTGTAATTGCCTCCACCACAGAAACGGCAAGCCGAACGCACAAAAAATGTGTTGCTCGGAGGGGATGGCGGCATCGCCCGTCTCAAAACGCAGCATCGGAACCACATGCGTGGTGAAACTTGTGACCACCATTTGTCTCGCAGCCGCTCGCTAACGGCGTGTTCGAAGCGCCTAGGGTTTGCGTTTCGTTCTACGATTGCCCGCGCCTTTCCTTGCCGCGGGGATTCCACTGAGCGACCCTTGTTGCTGCAGAGATCCAAGGAATTCGCTGCCAAGGCTGCTTTGATCCTGGTCAATCCAGAGCAACTCGCTCCCGCTCGCCTGATAGACGACAACATTGAAAGGAAATACTGTCCCGCCGATTGTGAGGCTGAGCGGGTTGGGCACAGTATTTGTTGAGAGCATTGTGTAGCGTCCAAGGTTGCTCGGATCAGGAAGGGGTGCGGCGGAGAACGTCACGCCAGAATTTGTTGGACTGTCGCCAGTCAAGTCTAGCGTCGGATCGCTGACGAGACCGGTCCCGTTCAAAACTCCGCTGGCGAACGATCCCTCTCCCACGAAGTCGAACTCGCAACAGAATACGTCGATGTCCTGCGCTCCGAAAGCATAGGTGTTGGTGCTGCCCGTGAAGCTCGTCACAGAGTTGTCGGTTTGGGGAATGAGCACTCCGGTACCACCGGCAACAAACGGATTAGCATCCATATCTGCAATGAGCCCGCCTCCTACCGCGCTACCGGGGGCGGTGTCGTTCGGATCCATAAGGTTGAGAGTTGGATCGGTCATATATAAACCTAGGACACTGACATCCCCGAGAGCCCCCGCCGCAATCGTCAGGTTGCTATACCCACTTATTGGAATGGAGTAAGAGCCTGTAATCGAAACGCCGGATGGTTGAACTCCGCCACCTAGTTCGTTGTCATCTGCCACGCCTGTAAATGTGCCAGAGCTCGGCGACAGCATACCGGCAGCGGCATAGAACTCAAGAAATGGTACGCCCGCAATGCCGAATACCGAATTTCCGAGCGTAAATCCAGAAGCGTTCGGACCCTGTCCGAATGCCGAGCCGACTGCCGAATCGTTAGTCCCTACCGTAGCCGCGGTATCTACATCAATCATCCGTATCACTTCTGGACCAACGATGTAGTAGTTCAACGCAACCGGCGTTGCACCTGAGGTTGAAGTTGGATTGTTCAGCCCTGTGATTGTGCCTCGTCCCAGGGAAGCGGGGATTGAAACAGTTCCGGTCAACGCTGTGGGTGACGGTTGCGCAACAACGACTCCGGCGTCGTTGGTGTCGAAAGAACCACTCAGGGCAGTTCCGCCCGTGATCGAGAAAACGCCCCCGAAAGCAATCGGAGAGGGGCTGGAGTCCACTCCGGATAGAGTGAAGGCAAAGCTTGCGCTGCCAGTGCTGGGGAGGGTTGTCGCGGTCTGCAGATCCATGCTTCCGCTGGAAGTTGCCGCACCATCAAATTCGATGATCAGAGCGTGCTTGCTGTTCACAAATTGAACGCCGAGAGTCTCGACTCCTCCTACTCCCAAACTCGGATTGTTGGTCGTAAGCGTGAGGGTTCCCTGGCCTGTCGAGGCATCAACTGCCAGGGCTGCAGTACCGGGCATGATCGTGTCGCCGGAAGGCTGTGGTGATGTGACCGTAGCCCCGGGGTTGTTAAAGTCTTGTACGCCGGCGAGGACGTTACCGCTGCCATCGATTTGCACGGCACCGGCAAGGGCGTAGTAGTTCGACGCTTGTTGTCCGCTCAGGTAGAACACGTAAGTGCTGGAAGCTACCTGATTGGTCAGGCTGAAACTGACCGGGGGCAATCCCGCGGCCGCTGCGGTCACCGTATATGCGCCGGTTACAGCATTCGCCGTGAAGCTGACTGAAGCCATGCCGTTCACATCTGTTGCTACCGTTTCGGTAGACTGGGTATTCGAGAAGGTACCGCTGGCTCCGGTGGCTGGAGCTGTGAACGTCACCGCGACGCCGCTCACCGGGTTTGAGGCGCTATCAACCACCGCCACAACCAATGGCGCCCCAAACATGGCGCCAATCTGGGCGTTCTGCGGTGTGCCGCTGGTCGCCGTGATCGATGCAGCCGCTCCTGCTGAATTGGTCAGAGTAATGTTGACAGAAACCGTACCCACAGCGACATTCAATGTATAACTTCCCGACGTTCCATTCGCCGTGAATACCGATGACACGGCTACGCCGTTTGCCGCGGAAGTATCCGTTTCGGTATTCGTTCCATTGCTGGCGAATGTGCCGCTGGCTCCCGACGACGAGGTCGACGCTGTAAAAGTCACGACCGCATTGCTTACTGGGTTCCCGCCGCCATCCAGGACAGTGACCATGACCGGCGCAAAGGTTCCGTTGATTGGCGCGCTTTGCGTTATTCCGCCCGTAACGTGGACCCCGGCGGGTGCTCCGATCGTATTCGTGAGTGTGAAACTGGCGGGTGTCGTTGCTCCGGAAGCCAACGCTGTCACCGCGTAAGTGCCCGCCGTTCCATTCGCAGTGAATAGCGCCGTGGTGGCCAAGCCGCTTGCGTCGGTTGTCGCCGCAGTCGTAGCCGTGCTGGTGTTAGCGAAGGTGCCGCCGGCTCCTGTCGTTGGAGCCGTAAACGTTACCACGACGCCGGCTGCTGGCGATCCGTTGTTGGTCACCATCGCCACCAGCGGCGAACCGAAAGCTCCGTTCACTTCATGGGCTTGCGGGGTCCCACTCATCGCAGCGACCGCAATAACCGGGGAAGTATTAATGACGGGGCGAACCGAACTGCAGTTCACCAGCCCAGACAGGCAGATTGCGAGCATCACTATGCAGCAAGCCTGATCGTTCATTGCGACTCCACGCTTCGTGAGGTCTTTTTGGGCGTACGCTCGCGTGCCTGCGGCGACAACGGGACTTCGCTTCATCTGTTTACCTCGAGCTATTTCTTAAATTCAATTCGCAGACCGGAGCAGCGCAGCTTCAGGACATGCGCTGACCCAGAGCTAAACCTCACCTAGGCCGAACGGAATCCGCCCGAGTATCCGGCAACGATTGAAGTTCGCGCTCGATCCATTCCAGATCTTTCTTGTCACGTACAACTGCGTTGAAGTCTTCCGGGGTTTTATAAATTACTACGGTTGCACCTGCGGGAACGGCCGCACGCAATTTGTCCTTGGCAACCTTGGGTGTGTTGGGCTCGAAAATCGCATCCCTGAGGCGAAACTTCTTAGCCTGGATTTTTGGCAGCCAGTCGATCGGTTCGAGAGGCGCCACTTTTTTTAGGAATTCAGGTTTGACATACTCCGCCCGTTCATCCTCGGGTACGAAGGGGGACGTTGCCATCCAGGTTGGCCAATCGCCCCAGGGATCCATCGCATCCAGCACTTTAATCCGTGGATCGACCGCAGAGCTGAGAATCCCGATGGTGGCTCCGGATCCTTGCGCAAACATTCCCACACGGCTCATGTCCAAGTCGCCGCGAGTGGCGAGATAATCAAGAACCATTTGCACATCGTGCGCGGACATCGCCAAACTTTCCTGCAATTCGCTTACGAACCACTCTCGCATCGGTCGGTCGTGATAGCGATGTCCGGTTAGAGCTGAGACGAATCCTATGGCGGCAAAGCCGTCCTTGGTCACCGCCTTTTGAAAGGTTTCATTCTTGAAGCGATCCGTGCCGGCTGGATAGCCATAAAGATAAAGAATCACCGGAGTTCTGTTGACACCCTTGGGCTTCATCACATATAAGTCCAAAGGATCGCCCCATCGCCACTGTAACTGAAGCAGTTGCACAGTGTAGCCTTCGTAGTCGTTGGTGTAGCCGACAAGGGGAGTAACAGGGTTCAAATTGCTGTTTCCCAGAGCCGGCGAAGTCCAGTCTTCCTCCACACCTTCGAAGCGTTTGTCGGATGGGTTGGCAATCGGCGGCGCTGCCGGCAAAAGTTGCGCGAGACTGGTTTGCGACAGAAAGAATTGCCATGAGAAAAAGAGTGCGAGGGCAAAGGTTTTCATGAACAGACAGAAAAGCTTCCGAAACATAGTCTCCCTGGAATGAAGTCCGCTCCGGGCACGCATTGCCTGAACCTGGCGCGGGAACGATGGAAGCGGGGAATCCTGCTTTATGAGAATCCGCCCTCCGGTGAATTGTGGAAGGGCGAACGCACGTGGCGTCCGCCCTTTCGGTTCGTCGAACTATTCAGTAAGCCTACGGGACCTGAACACAAGAGGTACCAGGAGCTTCCTGGGCCAGCTTGGTGGTTGTATCGGAGGTACCTGTGGTTCCGGAGGAGTACAGGATGCAGCCACCCGCATCGCCGCCCTTATCTCCAGTGGTTGCGATGTTAGTTGGAGCTACGCCCTCTTGCGTATAGTGCGAACGCAGGAGTTGAAGGCCAGGATCGTTTCCAGCCACTCTGAGTGCAGGAACGTAGTCGGGGACAATGTTGACAGCGTAGCTTTGCGAGCCAGCTACCAACAGATTGGCAGCAGTCAACGCCGCTCCGTTGCTCACTATACGCAAAACCGACCACGCCCGGTAAGAGCCATTCCGCAGGTTCGGGAACGACAAGTTGCCGCTCCAGATCTTGTTCTCCGCGCAAGGGAAGGCGTGAGAGCAGCTGGCTGGCAGATCGGTCGCCGACGGCAATTCACCGGCGGTGGTTGGCTGTCCGGGGTCAATCGCCGGCGATGGCCCATATTTGTGGAAGATGCCATCGACTCCATTCAACGTCAGGTAGCCAAAGTTGGGGCTGTCTGCGATGGGCGATACGTTTCCATAGCTGAAGAACGCGTAACCGACACCGTCCGTGCCATTGTTTGTGTTCGAGTCTTCGACGGACGAAACCTCTTCACTGGTCCCGATGGCACGAAAACGTTTCCCGCCCGTGCATTGCCCGTCGAGGGGGTTTTGAGCAGCGACGCCTTTTTCCTGGCTCGTGCCTTTGAAGTCCTTATAACGGAATACAGTGTATTCCATGGTATTCATCGTACCCGAAACAGGCTCACGAAGATAAACCTGGATATCGGCAGCAGGCGCACCGAAGGCGCTGGCATTGCAACTCGTGCCGCCGAACAACAGGTGAAGGTTTGAATCCGTCGCGTTGGTCACGGTCTTCAGCGCCGACTGACGGTTGGTGATAAAGACGACCGGCGCGGCTCCAATGGACACCGTGGTAGCCGCAGGGATTGCTGTGCCGGTGAAGGGATCTTTCCCGCTGATGGCGAACGCCAAAATGTGGGCGGTCGATGTGCTGGCTGGGAAAGCGCTCTTAATGTCGGTACCTTCCAGATCCGCCAGTGCTGCTCCGAAAGCGGGGCAAACGCCGGAAGCATTAGCTCCGTATCCCAGGCCGGCTAGACCATCGACCCCGCCGCCCAGCTTTGAGTTCGCGCGGCAGGTGGCGAACAATGCATCTTCCGGACGAATATCCGTGGCCGCCGCGTTGACCAGTAGCGTTCCGCTCGTGAATAGAGCGCTTACCGAAGAGGGTGGCGTGGAGTCTGAAGAGTTGTTGCCCCAGAGCGTCGAACTGATTAGATTGCCGGGGGCCGGGAATGTCGTAATGTTGATGTTGCAATGCGGTTGCGCGAAGTAGCAGCGGTCACCCACACCCGAATCCACCTTGCTGTACGCCCAGACCTTGGGTGAGGCAGAACTATCCCATACGACCCAAACGTTACCCAGATCGACGGCGGTTGAACCGCCCTTCACCGTCGGCCGTCCGTCCGTGAGGTTAAAGTTCTTAGCTGTGTAGTGGAAACAGGGAGCGGTTGCACCGGAGACACAATGTCCGGAGTTGTATGCGGCAAGCGCCAACGACTGCCACAAGGCGGAAGAGCCAGCGAGTATCACCTGCGGGGCTTGTGCGTGCGCCTGGGGCACAATGCACACAATCGCGGTCATCAGTAACACCGCGAAGACTGATTTCATACGGCTCATAGATATTCCTTTCTGAATTTGGACCTAAAGGTTCGGAATGTACTTTTCATCGCACATGCGGCATGTTCCCCCGCACGCAGGAATTCAAGTCTGGGAGATCACACCACAGCAACCTTTCCAACTGCGGCGCAACGGTTATTTCGAATTAGCTGCTGAGTGAATTGACGAGCCCAACAAAACTTGCGTTTGGAAGTCACGGCAGCATACCTGCTCGCTTGTTACAGGAGGATGAAGAGTTCGTGAAATGTTTGTGACTGCCTGAAAAGTAGCGGGTGTGGGCAACAGTCACGAACTGTTCATAAAAGTTTCACACTGCTTTAATCTTCCCGTCGCAGCGTCTCCTGTAATATCCCCGTTCGTTCCCGCTGGACTTCCAAAAGATTCATTACCGGAGAGATATCCTTGAGGTTTGTCCCGCTTGGCAAGTCCTGGCGCATTCGTGTTGTCATTTCGTTGGCGCTTGTGCTGCCGTGGCCTGCCGGTGGCCAGGAGCAGCCCAAAAAGGAGAGTGACAAGGCTGCGATTCACGGGACGGTTACAGACCAAACTCAGGCAGTTGTGATCGGGGCGACCGTCGCTTTGACTAACACCGCAGGAGTCAAGAAAGAAGCCCAGTCGAATGACAAGGGCGATTACTCTTTCGCCGATCTGGATGCCGGGACTTATACCTTGACGGTAACTGCACCCAACTTCGCGGTTAAGACATTGGACTACATCAACCTGACTGCCGGTCTGGACTTGACGCTGGATGCTCCGTTGGAGCCGGCCAGCGGCAAAACCGAAGTGAACGTGGAATCCAGCGGCGTCGGTAAGGTAGAAACTGAAACCGCCAGTGTTTCCGGCACGATCACAGAAAAGGAAGTCGTCTCACTCGGTTTGAACGGCAGGAACTTCACGCAACTTATCGCGCTTGCGCCCGGCGTGAGCAATCAGACCGGGCAAGACGAGGCCAAAGTAGGAGTGGTTGGCAGCGTGAAGTACAGCGTGAACGGTGGCCGCGTCGAGTACAACACCTTCGAGGTGGATGGAAGCGATGTCCTGAACACCGGCCTGAATGGAGCGTCAAGCACACTCATGGTTTACCCGAGCCTTGACGCCATTCTGGAGGTTAAGGTTCTGACTTCAAACTATGGTGCTCAGTACGGACGGACGGCATCGGGCACGGTGCAGGTGACCACGAAATCCGGAACCGCGAAGCTCCACGGGAACTTGTATGAATTCATCCGCAACGAAGCGTTTAATTCGCGTAATTATTTCGATCCCGTGGGCGAGGCGCCGCTCTATCGTAGGCACGATTTCGGTGGCACCATCGGCGGACCGCTCACCATTCCTCATATTTACAACACGAAGAGGGATAAGACGTTTTTCTTTTTCTCCGAAGAAGCTCGACTGGAGAAGACGCCTACCCCCTACAGGCAGGCAGTGCCTTCCCTGAAAGAGCGCGGCTTGGTGATGACAGCCCAGGGGATCCAGAAGAATTTGATTACCAACCCGAACGGAGTGGTTTCACAAGACTTCGATTTTAGTGATGTCTGCCCGGTGCCCGGGACCGTCACGACCTTTAGTCGCCAGAACTTTCCCGATTGTCCCGCTTTGCCCGGTAATCCTGCGAGCCTCTCGCCTATCTTTGATCTAACAGGGGCGTCTTTGGGGCAGAAGATCGGGGTAGATAAAAATGCGTTGACCATCTTGCAATCGAATTTGATACCGCTGCCGAACTCTCCGTCCGGTTGTAACTTCACAGTAGCGAACCTGGATCCTACCGATCCTAACCACTGTTACAACACCGTCGTTTCGCCTTCCACCTATTGGCGCGAAGAGCTGTTTCGCATCGACCAGACTATAACTGCGAAGATCAGGGCATCGTTCCGCTACGCTCACGACGCTTGGGATACTACAGTCTTGACGCCGCAATGGGGGACTGTGCGCAACACATTTCCAACCGTGGAGAACAAATTCAACGGTCCCGGTACAAGTTTGATCGCGCGCCTGACCTATACCATTTCTCCAACGCTGTTGAACGATCTCGTTATTAGTTATGTCAACTCTAACATCACCCTTGCCGATGAGAACGGGCCCGGAGGTGGAGTGTTCCAGCGCAATCCGACGCTCAATCAGCCCCTGGTGGCTGACCCCGCCGCTCCTGGACAGTGCAACCCACTGGTCAGCATTGATCCCGCGACCGGCCTTCCGCAATGCGGCATGGGGTTTATCTTCAACAACGGCTTCGGCGGCAAGATGCCCGGAGTTAATATCGTAGGGACCAATGCCGCATACGGTGGCGAAGGCTTCGCGGCGGATCCTTCTTATATGCCGTGGAGCCACACGAATCCGACCTACGCGCTCCGCGATGACGTCGGTAAGTCAATTGGCAAGCATACGCTTCAGTTCGGAGGACAATACGTCCTTTCGCAGCGCAATCAGAGCAACAACGCGATCGGCGCCGCCTCTGGTGACCTGCAGGGACTTCTGACTTTCAGCAACTTGACGCACAGCACAGGAAACGCCTTCGCTGATTTGGTGGTTCAGCAAGGGTTGCCCAATGGAAATGTCAGCAGCTTTATTCAAAGCTTTACCCAGGATTCCGCGCAGCGCCGCTACTACCAGAGGTACCAGATTGCTGAGCCTTATTTTCAGGACGATTGGAAGATAACTCCGCGACTTACTCTCAATCTTGGCTTGAGAGTGAGCTTGTTTGGCACTTATCGCGAGAGATATCACAATGCATGGAACTGGGAGGCCGCAAAATTCAATACGACCCGATTTGCGGTTGACCCGTGTTCGGGTGTGCTGCTGGACAAGACTAAGCCGTCGAACTTCCCTTGCAATGGATCGTCTGGGACGCCGGTGCCGTTCAATCCCAGCACCTTCGGATTAGATCCCGGAATCGTGAGCGCCCTCGGGCTAGTTCAGTGCGGGGTTGGCGGCGCTCCGGCAGGCTGCATGACAGGACATCTGTTTAATCCCGCGCCCCGGGTTGGCTTCGCGTGGGACCCCTTCGGCGATGGCAGAACGTCGGTTCGCGGCGGTTACGGCATCTTTTTTGAACATGGCACGGGCAACGAAGCCAATACAGGTTCGCTCGAGGCTAGCGCGCCTCTCGTTCTGAGCATGACGCAGCCGTTTCCTCTCAATTATCCCTGCATTGGCAATGTCGGGTACGGCAAAGCGTTCGATCCCTCGAACACCGGATGCACCCCGATCGCACCGTTTGCTGCCGCTCCTCAAGCCCCGCCAACCGGATCAATCTTTCCTCTCGACATCACCGGAATCCCGACCAAGGCAATCTGGCCCTACGCGCAACAATGGAGTTTTGGTGTTCAGCGCGAAGTGACCAAGGACGTGGTCGCAAATCTTGCCTATGTAGGCAGCAAGGGGACGCACCTAACCATCGAGCGTCAAATCAACCAGTTGCAGCCGCTACCCGCCAGCGAGAATCCCTTTGGACCGAATGAGCCTCTGACGTTGGCGGACTGCAACGTTCCTCCCCCGTCGACCACCGGCGTGCTCGGCTCCACCGGCACTCCCGGAAATGGCACGACTCCTTTCCTGCTGCAGAGTGGAACGATTGTGACGCCGCAGAACCCGGCCTATGTCCATTTGCAGGCGGCTTGCGCTTCGCCGAATATCCCGAATGTTAATTCACTGCCACGTCCCTTCCCAGGTCTGGGAAGAGTACTCTCGCTGCAGAATGTAGCCGACTCCGACTACCATGCACTGCAAGCCACGGTGCGAACGACACGCGGACCACTTACAGCCGGACTCTCTTATACCTATAGCCACTCTATTGACGATGCCTCCGATCGAAGCGATCCCGTTCTGGTCGATTCTTTCAACCTGCGCGAGAACAAGGCGAGTTCGAATTTCGATGAGCGCCATCTGCTCACTATCAACTACGTATACCAGTTGCCGAATATCGCACGCTGGTTCTGGGAGTCGGCTCTGGCGCCCGAGTCCAAAGGTGCGGTGCCCAACGCAAACTGTTGTTCCAAGACCATGGATCAGATCTTCGGCGGCTGGGAAGTCTCAGGAGTAACGCTATATCAATCGGGCACCCCGTTCACGGTGATTAACAGTGCGGGCAACACTGGCATTTCACTCACCGACAATGCCGGGGTTTCCAGCGGGCTGGGCATCGCGGAGTCCTACCCCGATGTGGTTCACGGACTGGCGAAACCCCCGAACAACAACATTCAGAGTTTTGGCCCGCTGTTGGGAAATGCATCGGAATTTGTGGCGCCGCGCGGCCTGACTTTTGGCGATGCCGGAAGAAATTTTCTGAACAATCCCAGCCGCTTGAACTTCGACATGTCGCTGCTAAAACACTTCAAGATTACGGAGGGCAGCGACCTCCAATTCCGCGCAGAGATTTTCAATATTTTCAATCACACTGAGTTTCGGATCTACGATCCCGACAATCCCGGCAGTAGCGGAAACAATATCGTCAGTTGCTACGCCGGACCCCAATATTCCGCCGGTTTTCAGGCGACTGGAACAGCGGATTGCGTCACTGGCGAATCGTTCCTGCACCCGCTCGATGCACATCGGCCCCGAACCATACAGTTTGGTTTGAAGTACTCCTTTTGAGATTGAAGACTCTCATGAAGCGACCGACAACCGATCTTGCGCCAGGCCGGACGATCCGCGAACCGTTGGCGGCATTTTCTTTCAGAGCAGGAGTGAAGAGTCTGTTGCTGTTTCTCGTGGCCAGCCTGATAGTTTTGTCGGCGTGCGGAGGGAGTTCCAGCTCCAATCACTTGCAGAGTAGTGGGCAACTTGCAGGGAATTGGCAGTTCTCGATCGCGAGCCCTCCAGATGGTTCTTTCCAGGGCAGCCCAAGCTCACCTTGTGCGACCCCTACGACTTCCCCTCTTTGCTCGGGTGGATTTCTGCTGACGGACAATAACGGGGCGGTGACGGGCCAGATCACTTACGCCGTCTTTTTGCCGCCGGGACAAGGAACGAGCGCACCGACGCTCTGTAATGGTGGATCCACTCCAGTCACCGGCACTGTGAGTGGCCAGAACGTGACCCTGACTGCGGTGGAAGGGAAGCAGACTTATACGTTGACTGGGGTTCTCAATGGTACGACCATAATGGGGACTTACACCTCGACCGACGGCAAAGGTTGCGGAACCGCGCAGAGCGGATTGCAATGGAGTGCAACGAATGTGCCGCCGCTTAGCGGAACGATCCAAGGTAACTTTCACAGCACCGCGTCGACTCCACTCAGAAATCAGCTTTTTCCAGTAACCGGGACGCTCGTTCAGGGAGACAACGTAGGAGCCAGCAGCGCGACGGTCACAGGCACTCTGAGCTTTCAAAACTATCCGTGCTTGAGCAGCGCTTCGGTAAACGGCCAGGTCAGCGGCAGCGCCGTCATTCTTCAAATTATCGCAAGCAACGGATTGAGCGCGGGTCAGATCGGGGCGCCCGTGGGCTTTTCAAGCCCATCTCCCGTCACTGTTTTGAGCTCCGCAGCTGGAGTTGTTCTGCAAGGCGCAACTGGATATGGGGTGAGCACCAGCGCATGCCCGGGAGCAAACGTTGCCGGGGATACGGGGGATGTCTGCCTGGGGGTAGGTAACACAACCAGTTGCACGCAGCCTATTCTGCTTACTCCCGCTTCCCTCACTTTTCCTCCGGCCCTGGTGGGATCAGCGCCCACCACGCAAATGTTCACACTCACCAACAACAACATTTCAACCACTCCACTCACGGGTCTAACGTTGACGCTTAACCCGCAGTCTGGACCCTCCGATCTTAACGGCCTACTGAGTGATTTTGATGGACTTCCGAATTTTACGGAGCAGGACAATTGTGCGAGTTCTCCCGGATCGCCCTTCACTCTTGCTCCGCAGCAAAGCTGCATCATCACGATTGCGTTTTCACCGCAGCAGAGCTGTCCTTGGATGCCATCGGCAGGTCTCGGCGGAGAGCCTCCGTCTTCCTGTCCATTTCCGCTACAGGCATCATTGATCGTCAACAGCCCGGTCAGCGCGGATAGCGATGCCAGTTTCGCCGTTCCCATCACCGGTTCCGGTTTCAGCGCTATCGTCCCCGGTGTTTTCCAGAACTCACCGAGTGCTACCGGGGTCGTGCCAGTTCTCGCAAATCCCGAACTCGATTTCGGCGCCGAAGCGGTGGGGGAAAAGAGCGCTCCGCAGCTTCTGACGTTCGTCAATCAAGGCGTGAGTACGGCGCAGATTTTGCCCGCGTTGAGCACTCCGTGCATGACGCCACCAACGACATCGCTCAGTCTTCCTCGGCCGCTGGCGCCAGGAGAGATATCGGGGCTGCAAGTGGATGCAAGCTTAACCGTTAACGGTTCTACCTTTACTTACGGCTGCGATAGTGATCTTACCAGCCAGCTGCCGAACTTCCAGATTTCCGCGGACAATTGCTCGGGAACGCTGCTCAGGCCTCTGGAGTCGTGCAACCTCGAAATTACCTTCGCACCGCAACCCCACACCTCGTTGGCCGGAGGTCTGGACTATTTTCTGGAACTGAACACTCTTCAGTGCACCGGCACCGTAACGTCGAATTGCGAAATCGATAGCGGCCGTTTTCCAGTAGAGCTGAAGGCGAATACGGCGAGCACACTGAGAATGAATCCAGCGGCAGGATTAAATTTTGGGGCTGAGAACGTGGGCCTAACCAGCGCTCCCATGACGGTTACGCTGTTCAACGATGCGAAGGATCCCAACGCGGGGACGGTAAATTTCACAGGAAGTATTCTGCAAGGCGCCAATTTCGCGGGGACGGACAATTGCGTGGGAAGCCTAGCGCCGGGCAACAGTTGCATAGTAACCGTTACCTTCACGCCCCTGAAAACAGGATTTACAAAGGGAACCGTCACGATTGGTTATTCGCCTGGACAAACGCAGACCATCTTTCTGCGAGGCACTGGGCAGTAGGTGTTAACGCGGTTCGGGATTTGTGTTCTAAGGCTGAGGACACTTTCGGGCCCGGCGCGGTTCGGAGTCTGGTAGGCCGCGCGAGTAAGGAATCCTAGGCTAAGAGATCAGGCAAGGATCACAATTGCAGAGAGATCGGGAGGCTGGCAGTGGCAACTCGCAGATGGATTCTCTTTCTCCTTGCCGTCGCGATGATCTCAGGTCTCGCCGGTTGTGGAGGAAGCTCGACGAACGTGCAGAATCAACCAGCCCCGCCCACATCCTCGGTTTCGATAGCTTTTCAACCAGCGCCCGCGGCTTCACTCTCTCAAGTCTCCACTATGCCGATTACGGCAGTTGTCAGCGACGATCCGACCAACGCCGGAGTGGATTGGGCTTTGTTGTGCCAGAGTGCGGGGAACTGCGGAACTCTTAGCCCGTTACACACAGCTAGTGGAAAGGCGGCAACCTATACGCCGCCCACAACTCCTACAGGAAACGTTCAAGCCGTCACGATTGAGGCTTTCGCGACAGCGGACCACACCAAGAATGCCGTTGCTACCTTCAATGTCACAGGCTTTGCCAGTATGTTGAAAGGTGCTTACGTTTTTGCGACGAAAGGGCAGGACGCTATAGGTAACAACGGGTCCGGCGGGCCCTATGAACTGGTCGGGGTGATTGTCCTTGATGGCAACGGGAATATCACGTCCGGTGAACAAACTCGAAATGGCCCGCTCGTGACTGCTTCCAACCCTCTCGGTCCTATCGTGTCCGTTTCGGACGCTATCAGCGGGGGCTCCTACCTGATCGGTCCCGACGGCCGCGGAACGCTCACCATCAATACAGCGGATCAAAACATTGGCCAGCAGGGCATAGAAAACCTGAGTCTCGTGGTTATTTCCAATTCACAGGCCCTCATTTCGTCCCTCGATAATGTGAATGGCAATCCTCCGCTCCTGGCCAGCGACGAAACATCCACCGGAACTCTTGAACTGCAAACCACCACGGCTGCGCCAACAGGCGGTTATGCCTTCACTGTTAACGGAGTCGATATTAATTCCAGTGCAATGGCTATTGGAGGCATTCTCAACATTGATTCTCCCGACAGCATTTCGGGAATCGGGAGTGTGGCAGACTTGGAAGACGCCTGTGCACTATCTGCAAATGCAACTCTCTCCGGCACGCTGACGAGCCCAGACTCATTCGGGTCGCTGAAGTTCAATCTCACAGCAGGATTCGCCTCAAATCTTCAACTCACCGGTTATATCGTCGACGCCAGGCACATAGAATTAATTGAGAGCGACAATAGCTTGGGCACAGGTTTTGGCACCACCGCGGGAGTTGCCATTGGTCAAGGCGCTGCCCGGGGTGCGTTCACCAACAAAGCCTTCGCCGGGAGCTACGTATTCGACATCCTGGGGCAGGACCCTCAAAGCGGTGGCATTTCCAATACGTTGGCATCGGTCGGCCAATTTACGGCCGATAGCAGCGGCAACCTGACTAGTGGATTCGACGACGAAGATCTGGTCGTTTCCGATATCGAGATTAGCGATTCATTTACCGGAATTTATACTCTGGACTCCACCGGAATGGGCCGGGTCGATTCAAACCTTACCTTCGGCAGCAGCGGTGCCGGGCCGGAATTAATTTTTTATCTTACCGGCAATGGAAGTCCGCCACTGGTTCTCGATGCAGATGACAACCCCTCGTCTTCTGCAGTGGGCGCTGTCGGAGTGGGACTCGCCCACCCGCAAGCGGCGCCGCCATTTCCATTCAACGGAGAGTACGGAGTGAAGTATGTCGAGACCAGCAGTACCGGCATCCCGAATAGCGCCACTGGGCAGATTACAGTCAACGGGACTTTGGGCAGTTTCACCGGCGTGGTAGACACCGATGCGAATTTCAACAGCGGGCCGAACACTCCCCTCACCGGCACTTTCGGTTCCATTCCCAGTAACGGGCGGGTCACGGGTACTTTGAACAATACGTTCTTTCCCGCCAGTAACGCCGGTAACATCGCGGTAGCTTTTTATCTGGTCAACCCTACTTATGGCTTTTTCATTGAAACCGATTCTTCGTCTTCGTTTGAATTGTCTTTTGGCTACTTCGCGACGAGAACCCCGGTTTGCCCAAGCTGTCCTTAAGCTCGATGATTAATACGGAGCGTCTTTGTTTCTGTGCGGCCTCCAAACCTCGGCTTGACCTCGTCCTTTATTCGTAGCGCAGGGCCTCGATGGGGTCGAGATTAGCGGCACGCAGAGCCGGCACCATGCCGCTGATCACTCCCACGACCGCGAGGATGCTCGTTGCCACAACCAGAATCATCGGTGAAACAATCAAGCGAATGTCGGCCGCCTCGGCGTGTTTGGCCAGGGCACTGTAGAAAGTGATGCGGCCCGCCAGAATCGATACCGCGTAGGAAAGAAGAACACCGAACAATCCGCCAACGGCCGTGATGACCATTGCTTCCGCCAGGAATTGAAAAAGAATATCGTGACGGCGCGCGCCCAGGGCCTTTTCTACTCCGATTTCGCGGGTCCGTTGCGTTACCGATACCAGCATAATGTTCATCAGGCCCACGCCACCGATTCCGAGCGTGACAGTTCCAATAAAGGCGAGCAAAACCTTCAATGCCATGGTGATGATGCCAAATTGCGAGAGCTGCTTCTGCGCGTCGAAGACGAGAATGGCTCGCGTGTCGTCGGGTTTGAAACTATGCGCCTGGGCAAGCGCGTCTCGAATCGTTTTCTCCATTTTCTCGTGATTGAGGCCTGCAGAATCGAGCCATATTCCGTCGAGATAGTGATTATCCTTGAGCACATCCATGGAGTTGTAGGGGATGTAGACGAGCCGATTATTGTTATCGTCGGCCTCCTGCATGCGGGGCGCAGCCACTCCAACCACTTCGAAGGCGACGCCGTCGACGCGAATGGTTTCTCCCATCGCGGGCATTCCCGAGAAAAGCTTGTCGCGAGCCTCCGAACCGATGACGGCATAAAGGCCGTGGCCAAGGTTGTCGGCATCGTCGAGAAATCGCCCTCGTTCGATGTCGAGGTTCCAAATCTCCTGGATCGCGGGGTCGACGCCCATCACGGGAAAAGTGAACGAACGGTTGTCATTCTGCACGGTGGACTGTTTGTCGGCCTCGCGAACTACGTTGCGGCTGAGAGGTACGTTGTTGCGCAACAATTCCACGTCGTCGTTGGTGAACCGAATCTGGACGCCGGCTTTGTTGCCCCCCGCTTGCTGCGAGGTGCGTCCGGGAAAAACTCCGACGGCCGTGGCCCCGAAACTCTTGAAGATGGTTTCGATGGCTTTGCCGAAACCGTTTCCGTACGAGAGAAGGAGGACGACGGTCGCGATGCCCCAGGCCATTCCTGCCATGGTGAGCAGCGTGCGGCGCAGGTCGTGGCGCATGGCGGAAACGGCTTGTTCAAGCAGGTCGCGGTGCATTTTATGCCTGGCCCTTATTCCTTGCGCAGCGCCTCTACCGGTTCGAGCAGGGCTGCGCAGCGGGCGGGATAGAGTCCCGCGCCCACGCCCGCGATTCCCAGCGACAACACCGCCAACATTGCGGTCGAAGCGACCAGCTTGGGCGGATCGAATCCGTCGCCGAGACTAACGCGGGCAAGCAGCGCCATCAGTCCGGCCGCGCCTCCAATCCCGATGCCGCCGCTCAGCAGAGTGAGAAACGCTCCCTCGACAAAAAATTGAAACATAATGCTGGCATTCGTGGCGCCGACTGCCTTGCGCAAACCGATTTCGCGTGTCCGGTCGGCGACTGCAACCAGCATGATGTTGACGATGCCGATCGCGCCCAGTGCGAGTGTAACCAACCCCACGCTGCCGAGGAAAACATTCATCGCGTCAAAAATCTTGCCGACCTGGTCGACCGTCCTGACCGTGTCCCATTCATCGAATGAGTCGGGGTTGCTCGGGTCGAAGCCGTGATTGCGTGCAATGACCTCCTGCACTTCCTGCCGGGCGGTTTCGTGCAAGGCGCGGGCCTTCGGCTGATAATCGATGACGGAGATCACATCGGTGTCGTTACCCGCGTTGGTCGGAGGGAAATACTCGTGCATGACACTGAAAGGCACGACGCTCTTTAGGTTCTGATTAATATTGTCGCCGTGGCCAGCGCGTTGCAGCGTGCCGATTACCGCGAACCGCATGCCGTTTAGAAGAATGGTGCTGCCGACGGCTGGACGACCGAGGAAAAGCGTGTGGCGGGTTTCGTCGCCGAGGACGATGACGGGACGTTTCTGTTGGTCGTCCATTTCGTTGATCCAGCGGCCTTCGTTGATGGGCATGTTGCGAATCTTGTTGAAGTTGGCCGGCACGCCCATGATCTGGCCGCTGGCCTGATAAAAATCGCTGACCGCGCGGATGTCACTGCGCTGGATGACAGGCGCCGCGGCGCCCACGCTGTGACATTCCCGAAGGATGTCTTCATAGTCGCGGTAGGTCAGGTAGTATTGGCGCAGCGCCGTGAAACTGCCTTGCATAATGGGGGCGCGGCTCGACCAGATAAACATGACATTGTCGCCGATCGAATCGAATTGCTTTCGGTTTCCGGAGCGGAAACCTTCGCCCAGGCCTACCAGCAGCAGCAGGGATCCGACGCCCCAGGCGATTCCGAACATAGTCAGGAACGAGCGCAATTTGTGTGCCCAGAGAGCGCGGAGTGTCTGGCCGAAGATGTCGAAGATCAGGCGCACGGCTTATCTGGATTTCATTCTCAACTTCAACAATACACTCCATTTTACGCCTAGCTTGTGCCGGTTATGGTCACACTCCCGGCTTCCTCTCGCAGCGGCTCGCCTGATATGACGGCAGGTTACTATCGATTACTTCCGCGAATGCATCGAAGCAGCCGATTTTCGCTCTGTGCTATAATCAGAATCAACGCTACTGCCACGGTTTGCTCGTGACGCGGTGATCCTTAGTCGGATCAGATTCATCTCCGCTTTTCCTGCCCGCCGTTTAATTCAGCGTCAACTCAAAACAAAAGAGCGGCATACGACCTCAAGACACGTGTCTGAGACTCCGATTCAGGCCCCTCCAGAAAGAACATTACGAATGACAAGCTTTACGGAACTACCGCTTTCTTCTGCTTTGCAGCAGAGGCTGGCGACAGCTCAATTCACTATCCCTACGCCGATTCAGGCGCAGGCTATACCGTGCGCCCTTGAGGGCAAGGACGTCCTCGCGACAGCGCAAACCGGCACCGGCAAAACGCTGGCTTTCTTAATCCCGGTGATCGAGTTGCTACAGCGAGAACCCTCGCAGAGAGTCAGCGTGCTGGTGTTGTTACCGACGCGCGAACTGGCGATTCAAGTCAACGAAGAATACGAAAAACTGCGCGGCAGGGATCTATCCAAAGCAGCGCTGGTAATCGGCGGCGTCTCCGAGAAGACGCAGATTGGGTCGGTCCGCGGCGGCTCCAGCCTGGTGATCGCAACTCCCGGTCGATTGCAGGATTTCATTAGCCGCAAGCTAATTGACCTGCGCGGTGTCAAAATCCTGGTCCTCGATGAGGCCGATCGCATGTTGGACATGGGTTTTCTACCGGCTATCCAGCGCATTCTGGCGATCTTGCCGCAACGCAGACAGACGCTCTGCTTCTCGGCCACTCTAGAGCAATCGGTCGCAGGACTGGTAAACGACTCCATGCGCGATCCCGTCCGCGTGGCGCTCGGTTCCGTGCTCAAGCCGGTTGAGAGCGTACGGCTGCAGGCCTACGAACTGCGTCCGGCCGAGAAGCCCGCGGTGCTACGGCAGTTGCTGTATGAAGAAAAAGGCCAGACGCTGATCTTTGCCCGCACGAAACGCGGCACCGAGAGGCTCGCCAACGAACTCGTGCGCGAAGGTTTTTCCGCGGCGATGATTCACGGCGACCGCTCGCAATCGCAACGCAACGGAGCCCTCAGTGGATTCCAGCTGGGACGATTCAACATTCTGGTTGCCACCGACGTTGCTGCGCGCGGCCTGCATGTGGATGACGTGGCGCACGTAATCAACTACGACCTGCCCAAGATGGCCGAGGATTTTATTCATCGCGTGGGGCGGACGGGGCGAGCCGGCTCTGAAGGGCTCGCATCCAGTTTGGTGGCGGGCGGTGAAATCATCGAACTTCGGCACATCGAGCGCGTGTTGAAGCTGCGCATCGAACGCAAGCAAATTGATTGGCCCAATGCTGGACGGCCGGAGCATGTTGTCGAAAACACGCTGGCCAGCCGGACCCTGACGAGGTTGCCGGGTGAAGTATTCGCGTAAGCGCGAAAGGGAACTGAGAACAAAGTAAAGAGGCGCGTCCAGTGACGCGCCTCTCCTGTTTGCAATTCGAGTTCTTCCGCGATTCAGCCGGCCAACGCAATCGGTGAGTCACCGAATGTTACGATTCGGAATCGCCTCGGCTGGGTTCGCGCGGAATGCTGCTGATATCACCATCGTCAGCTCCGATTTGAAACAGAGCGGCCTGTTCGGCGGCGTGCCTTTGCAATTCATCTAAATCCAGCTCGCTCGAATCACTCGGCGCTCCCAACGGCTCCTCGGTCTTGCGCTGGCTGCGGCGTTCGGCTTTGTCGCGTTGCTTTTGCTGTCGCGTATGTTCTTTCTGGCGTTTGGTAAAGCTTGATCGACCTCGTCCTGGCATACCAATCTCCCATCATCGATTTAGGCAATAGCGGCTGGCGGCCCTGCGTCGCAGTCAATTGAAGCTTAGGCAGCCTCCGGCTAATGCCCCAGTTAATTTGTTCGCGTGGCTAGGCCGTCACCACCGCGGTTCTCGCGGCTGTCGCGCATGACCCTGATAGTCGTCGCGGCTGCCCCCACCGCCGCCCCCACCAAAACGCTTTCCACCGCCTCCGCCGCGCGGCGAATCGGTCTTTGGTTTTGCCTCGTTGATCTTCAATGCTCGGCCTCCAAGATCGGTGCCATTCAACGCTGCGACCGCCTTATCGGCTTCCCCCGCGTTGGTCATCTCGACAAAAGCGAAGCCGCGGGCTCGCCCGGTTTCGCGGTCCGTAACAATGCTAACGCGCTCCACTGCGCCGTGAGCCTCAAACAACCCTCGAAGCTCTGGCTCGGTAGTGCTGTGAGGCAAGTTGCCGACGTATAGGTTCTTCATAGGGCTTCTTCTCTTTCTTTCGCAAAAACACCTTTGGTGAGCACAGCTTTCGTTAACGCAGCTTCCGCGAATACCACTTCTGCAAACAGTGGTGGCTGCGGAGTAGCGGTTTCACGGGCGGAATATTGCTCGATCGCGTCGGTCCAGCGCGAAGGCCTGGGAGTTTCGCGGAGGACGCGGGCACGAGCCTCGCTATTCGAGCGGACGCTCGAAATTCGTTTGCATGCCTCCAGAATCCCCCATCGCTGATGCGATGAATTTCCCGAAGAGTGCACCAGCAGCGCTGCGACCATCTCTTTGTGCAAAGCGTCTGCATCGATCTCCGCGTTGAGTTGATCGGAATGTGGCACATCTGAGAGATACTCAGGACCACCCACGAAGAAAGCAATTCTTTGCCGAGGATTCGCACTCCGAAGATCGGTGCAGAACTTGTCCCGGTTCTCGGTTTCCCCGGCCACATTGATAAGCACCAGATTGTACAAGTTAGCTCGCCACCAACATCGTGCCTCGAGGAAATCGGCGGCGCAATCCACGTCGATGCCACGCTTTCGCATCACATCGGCGCGCAAATCGCGTTTGGTCTGCGAAGTGTCCACCAGCAGTATTCGCTTGTTCTTTCCTGGACGGCCACCCAGAACTGCCCCGTTCCCACTCGGAACTGAAAGCGCCAACGCGATGTCGGGAGTGGTCATGCTAGTTTCTCCTTGGAAGCGGTCTGCGCTGGCGGAGGCGCCAGGTGTTTTTCAGCCAGGGCTTTCAACATTTTCTCGTTGCTTTGGCGACGGCTGATTTTCTGCCTTCGCCGCCGGTTAAATCTAGCTTTGTCGCCGTTAATTCCGGACATAAATTCATCTCCCGCTTTCAGGCTGGTTGCCGCCAACACCGGAGGCGGGGAACACAAGTCCCGTACGTGCGAACTTCCGGCACTCAATGATTTTAGCGATGAGCGAATCGCCGAGTCCGCCAAATTGTAGGGCCGTTCCTTAGAGCCATTGGCCTGGGATTGAAAAAAAACTGCAGTCAGATGTTCTCAGGATCGACACGTTACTCGCCTTTTAAGGCAATCTCTTAATCGCGAAGGCGCAACGTGCTGTTCAGGGTGTCTTCGAGGTCAAGGTCTCCAGTATACGCTGCATTTGTGGAATCTGCTCAGATCTGCTGACTCGGAACTCGCCCAAGGTAGGCAAGCAAGTACCGATGAAGAGCTGTAAATTGATGAGCCGGCGGGCCCGCTTCCCCAAGGGAGTTGCAAGGGCATTACGGTGCCGGGACTCATGGCTGAGAAGGACTGACGGGGCTTGCGCTCGAACCTCTGCAGAGAATCAGGCAGAGAAGCAGGACTCCGGCGCCCGTGCCGCCGCCAATCTCGATCCACTTTGGATTCAAAGCACTTCCAGCTGGTGGGGGCCGTGGGCCGGCTCCACAGGCTTCCGATTCATCGCGCTTGGCCTGCTCTCCTTCCTTAACCGTGGCGGACTGAGATGATTCGGTTTTCGTCGAAGCTTTTTGCAGTATGCTGCCCTGCTTGATATTCACGTCACTCTTGTGCGCGGCAACCTGCACCGAACCGCTGGTGTCTGTTACATCGTATTGGGTCCGGTTGCTGGTGACGGGCTCGATCTTCATGCACTTCACATGTACGCTCATCGAGGTGGACGTTCCCACTGATACGGCTCCGTGCACTAAAGTCAAGAAATTGCCGTGGAATTCCACTACCGACTCGGGTTGAATTAGAACAGACGAACCTTGGCTATCGAGATTGGCAACGAAGCCCGGTTTAGTTTGCAGCAAATCACCTGGAAAAATGGTAGTGGAGTCCACTACCTCAGCGCCGTTAACCCATACTCCTCCGACGCTGTGCACGACGGCGGCTCCTGTTTCCGCTGCGAACAATTGCAACGGGAAAACGACGATCACCATCCAGGAAAGAAAATTGCGTGTTCCAGATAAATTCATATCTGAAAGAAAAAAGTTCGTACTATCCAGTAAAGATCGTAGCGGGGAGGAGCCAGATCGTCTATTAGCTCTCTGGATGCCGCTCTCGCCAAATGAGCGCGGCACACTTTGCTGCGCCCGGCCCAGCGATCTCCGGTATGCTTGGCGAACACAATCTGGCAGACATGGCTTCAGAACGCATCGTCATGGAAGATATGGAGAAAGATCTCGCAACTGATTCGGTGATTGAATTCCGCGACGTGGCCTATACCCTGCCCAACCGCCAGCAGCTGCTTTCGGGGCTGAACCTGCGGGTGTTGCGCGGCGAGACTCTGGTCTTGCTGGGACGCAGCGGTTCCGGAAAAACCACTACTTTGAAACTGATCAATCGGCTGTTGACCCCAAGCAGAGGAGAAGTGCGCGTGAATGGAACACCGACTGCCGACGGCGACGTTATCTGCTTGCGCCGCAGCATCGGCTACGTCATCCAGGACGTTGGCTTGTTCCCCCACTTCACGGTGGAACGAAATATTGGCCTCGTTCCGCGAATCGAAGGCTGGCCCGCCGAGCGCATTCGCCGTCGCGTCGAAGAGTTGATGAAGCGCGTTGGGCTCGAAGCAAATTTGGCCGTACGGTATCCTCATCAACTCTCGGGTGGACAGCGGCAGCGTGTGGGCGTAGCCCGTGCCCTCGCTGCCGACCCTGCAATCCTGCTGATGGATGAACCCTTCGGTGCGCTCGATGCTCTCACCCGCGACCAGCTGCAGCGTGAATTTCTTTCGCTTCAACAGGGCTTGAACAAGACTGTGGTTTTCGTTACGCACGACCTTCGCGAGGCCTTGCGGCTGGGATCGCGTATCGCCCTGATGGACGCTGGCCGGCTGGTAACCGTTCTTCCGCCGGAGCAGTTCGTGCGATCGAGAGACTCTTTGGCGGCAGCGTATGTTCAGGCTTTCATGGGCGGGCTGGACTCTGTGTCAAATCGAGGCGCTTCATGAACCTTCTTCATTTCTTCATGGGAAACCACGAACAGATTCTCGAACTCACGCTCGAGCATCTCTGGCTGGTAGGTCTCTCCACCCTGCTCGCGGTTCTCATCGGCATACCGTTAGGGATTTTGAGCGCTCACTGGCCAGTCTGGAATAGGCCGGTGCTGGGAACGGCGAACATCATTCAGACCATTCCAAGTCTTGCCCTCTTCGGTTTTTTGCTGCCGGTGCCTTGGCTGGGTGATCGTGCCGATCGCCTCGCCATCCTCGCGCTGACGCTGTATGCGCTCCTGCCCATCATTCGCAACACCTACACCGGAATTCGGGATGTCGACCCAGCCGTGATCGAGGCCGGCCGTGGCATGGGCCTCACCGGTCGCCAACTCTTACTTCAGGTGGAATTGCCGCTGGCACTGAGTGTGATTCTCTCGGGTGTGCGAGTCGCGGTTGTGGTTTCAGTTGGACTCGCCACAATCGCAGCCGCGATTGGCGCGGGAGGCTTAGGGGAGTTCATCTTTCGCGGCCTTGCCATGGTAAACAATCAACTCATTTTGGCTGGGGCGATTCCGGCCGCGGTTCTGGCGTTATCCGCCGACTTCGGCCTGGGATGGCTGGAGAAGCGCTTGCGGCCACGATGAAACGAGATCACTATAGACGGCATCGCGACGTGTTCCAGGCACGATGCTACATTCCCGTCAGCAGCATACTCCTGGCTTTTCTGTTGTCATCGTGCGCGCCATCACACTCTGATCGCATTGTTGTAGGCTCCAAGAATTTTACCGAATCGCTGATGCTGGGAGAACTCCTGGCCCAGGAGATTGAAGCGCACACGCATTTGAAAGTGGAACGCCGCTTTTACCTTGCCGGAACCTACATCTGCCAGCAAGCGATGCTGTCGGGACGCATCGACATCTATCCCGAATATACGGGCACCGCTCTAACCGCTATTCTCAAACAGAACGTTGGGAGTGATAGGACCGACGTCTATCAGCGAGTAAAAAAAGAATACGAAACACGGCTCGGCCTTACACTCGGGCCACCATTCGGTTTCAACAACACTTTCGCGATGGAAATTCGCGGTGAAGATGCCCGCCAACTTAGTCTTAAGACTTTATCGCAGGCGGCCGCGTACGGTCCGCATTGGCGGGCCGGTTTTGGCTATGAGTTCATGGAGCGGCCTGACGGATACACCGGACTGGTCGCCGCCTATGGCCTGCACTTTGCCGCGCCGCCCCGAATCATGGATCTGGGCCTGCTTGCTTCGGCATTGAAAGACCGTCAGATTGATATTGCCGCGGGTAACGCCACCGACGGATTGATTCCCGTGTTCGATCTATTCGTTCTCGAAGATGATCGCCACTATTTTCCTCCCTACGAAGCGGTCGCGGTGGTGCGGCAGCAGACGCTCGAGCAGCATCCCGACGTTGCCCGGGCTCTGGCGGACTTAGGGAACAAGATCACCGACCAGGAAATGCAGAAGTTGAACTATGCGCTCGATGGCGAGCATCGTGACGTAAGAGATGTCGCACGAGAATTCTTACAGAGCAAAGGATTGGTCCCTGGCCCTTAAACTCTGTCATTCATATCAGCAACTCGCCTCGCAGTGTCAGCACCGCCTTCCCCTTAATGACCACTCGCTCCCGTTTGACCTCGCACCACAATTCGCCTCCGCGTTCGGAGAGCTGGCGCGCGTATAACTTCGTTTTGCCAAGGCGCTGCGTCCAATACGGCGCCAATGAGCAGTGAGTGGACCCGGTGACAGGATCTTCCGGAACGCCATAGCTGGGGGCGAAGTAACGGGAAACGAAATCGGCATCGTCACCAGGCGCAGTAATCGCAACCCCGGCGGGATGAAGTTTCTCGAGTAACCGAAAGTGGGGATGGACGCTCTTTACATCTTGTTCCGACGCATAGACCACGAAATAATTGTCTGCAACCTGCGTGACCTCAACCGGAGGCTTTCCTAAGCCCTCAATTAATTCCGGCGGCGGGTTCGCACAGGTCCGGGGCGCCAGAGCAGGAAAATCCATGGCCAACAACTCTGCTTCCCGGGAAACGGTAAGATCCCCGCTGAAGCGCGTTTTGAAGTGTACCGAATCGAGCCCCGGGACAAGAATTTGCACTATGACGAAGGCTGAAGCCAGGGTCGCGTGCCCGCACAGCTTGACTTCGCAACGCGGCGTGAACCATCGCAATTCGTAATGAGCGTCATGCGGCACGAAATATGCCGTCTCGGAAAGATTGTTTTCGGCAGCGACCAAAAGCAGCCAGTCGTCATCTAACCACTCCGTAAGAGGGCAGACCGCGGCTGGGTTGCCTGCGAAGGCCTTGGCTGTGAAGGCGTCAACATGAAACACCGATAGGGACATAGCCCTATGTTACTCGCGCTGCCCGGAGTATAAACTTCAGCGATGGCAATTGTTTTCTTTGAGCAGAGTCGGTTGGTTCGCTACCGTTTTGGGAGGTCCTGATGCCAGCCACGCAGGGTGATGTGATCGCTCGTCACGACCTGATCGAGCAACTTGCGAACGCCCGCCAGCGCACCGACGACTTGTTCGCCGTAGTCAAGCCCGATTCCCTCTATGAGCGGCCTATCGCAGAGCGCCACCGGATCGTCTTCTACATTGGGCATCTGGAGGCCTTCGACTGGAATCTCTTTCACGAACGCGTCCTGAAACTAAAGACTTTTCATCCTGAGTTTGACCGGCTCTTTGCCTTCGGAATTGACCCCGTCGGCGGAGGCTTGCCTACAGACCAGCCCTCAGATTGGCCTTCCATCGCAGCGGTGCGGGATTACGTCTTCAGGATCCGGAACGTTGTGGATGAGAAACTCGCGGACGCGCTGGCCGACTCTGTGCCGCCTACGTCCAATGGCTTTCCTGTCAGCACCGTGCTGAATGTCGCCATCGAACACCGCCTCATGCATGCGGAAACATTGGCCTATATGCTGCATCAGTTGCCATTCGATCGAAAGGTTAGGCAACCCGAGAGCTTAAACTTTGACGCGACTCCGGTAATTCACGGCAGCGTTGAGATCCCTGCTGGTGCGGTTACGCTCGGCCTGTCGCGAGCCAATGGCCTGTTCGGTTGGGATAACGAGTTTGAAGCTCACAGGGTCGACGTTCCCCCTTTTGCTATCGATCGATACCAGGTAACCAACCGCCAGTATCTCGACTTCATCGCCGCGGGTGGATACGAAACGCGTGCATTCTGGAGCGACGGCGACAAGGAGAGTGATCGCGATAAAGACTGGAAGTGGATATCGGAGCAACGAATTTCTCGACCGGCTTTCTGGAGACGCGAAGGAGATCAATGGTTGTATCGCACGATGTTCGAAGACATCGCGTTGCCGATGGATTGGCCCGTCTATGTGAGTCAGGCGGAAGCGAAAGCCTATGCCAACTGGGCAGGGAAGTCGTTACCCAGCGAAGCCGAGTGGCAACGCGCGGCCTACGGCACAGAGCGCGGAGACGAGCGATCCTATCCATGGGGCGAACAGGCCCCGGACGCCACGCTCGGCAACTTTGATTTCGCCGGTTGGAGTCCAGCGCCGGTGAACGCCTTTCCCGAGAATCGGAGCGCTTTCGACGTTCATGGCATGCTGGGCAATGGATGGGAGTGGACTTCCACCAAGTTCCTTCCGTTCCCGGGATTTGAGGCGTTTCCGTTCTATCGCGGTTACTCTGCCGATTTTTTCGATGGCAAGCACTTCGTCATGAAAGGCGGATCCGCACGCACCGCAGCGAGCATGTTGCGCCGCACTTTCCGCAATTGGTTCCAGGCACACTACCAATACATCTACACCGGATTTCGCTGCGTGAGTCGCGCTTCGTCTACAGACGGATCTTCACCTAGAAAGTCGTAACCGAGAGGATCGTCGCAAGGAGCCTTCAACATGCTAGTCCACGCTATCACCGCCAACATCAGCTATGAATTCGCAGCCGACGTGCGCGCTGGCCTCACCACACCCGGCCAGAAGGAACTGCCATCCAAGTACCTCTACGATGACGTGGGTTCAGCTTTGTTCGAAGTCATCAGCCACTTGCCTGAGTACGGTTTGACGCGCGCGGACGAGCGCCTCCTGCGGAGGCACAGTTACGACATCGTGGAGCGGCTGGCCACCCCCATCTCTGTTGCGGAACTCGGCAGCGGCAGCGGCAAAAAGACTCGCCAGATTCTCGAGGCCCTTTGCCGCCGCCAGCGCACGCGTTACTATCCGATTGAGATTTCGCGCTCTGCTCTCGTCATGTGTGAACGCGAGCTCAGCGATATCGACAGCATCAGCATTCTGGGCTTCGAGCGCGAGTACCTTGACGGATTGCTGGAAGTCGCCGCCCAGCGTCGCCCCGGCCAACATCTCCTGGTGTTGTTTCTGGGTAGTACTATCGGGAACTTCGATCGCCCCGCCGGCATTCAGTTTCTAGCTGATGTCAGGCGCATTCTTCAGCCCGGAGATTCGCTGCTTCTCGGCACCGATCTTTTGAAGTCTTCCGCACAGCTGCTATCTGCTTACGATGACCAACTTGGAGTAACGGCCGCTTTCAACTTGAATCTGCTGGTTCGCATCAATCGCGAATTGGACGCCGATTTCGATCTTGCCCAGTTTGAACATGTTGCGAAAATTAATCACGAGGCCCGCAGCGTTGAAATGCATCTACGCTCCATGTGCCACCAAACCGTACATATTCCTTCCGCAGAGCTCTCCGTCGAGTTTCTCGAGGGCGAAACGATTTGGACCGAAAGCAGTCACAAATATTCGCCCGAAGAGGTAATTCAAATGGCCCAGACCACCGGCTTCCGCTGTGAAGCGCAATGGATTGACGAGCAATGGCCGTTCGCCGAGAACCTGCTCATCGCGGAGTAGCGAAGCGCGCATCTAGGCACATCATATGAGCGATTGCTTTCCGGTATTGGCGATCAGTTCCGCTTATGCGCTCGGTTGCACTCAGGGTTTATTCATCTTGAAGCTTCCCTTGAAGTAAAACTTTGTAAATCGTACGTTTCGGGCGGTGTGGCGATGTAAATTAATAGTGGATGAGCCAAGCGATCAATAGAAGGGGAATAGGCGCCGCCCTCCTCCGCCTGATTGCATTGCTTCTGTGTGCTGGAGGCGCGGTGGGCCTTTATTCCGCGCCTCACTGCCATGCCGCGGCCTTGGCCGAGCAATCCGGGCAGGTCGCTGGAGCGAGCGTTAGCCGGCAAATCGGCGCCATTAAATCCATCAACGGAACGGCGATTACGCTGGCGCCAGATTCTGGCACCGACGTCAATGTCACGGTCCAGCCCACAGCGCGCCTCGTTCGCATCGCTCCCGGCGAAAAAGATCTCAAGAACGCCACACCCATCCAGCTGCAAGATCTGCAGGTCGGTGATCGCATACTGGTCGCGGGCAAACCTGGCGAAGACAATCGGTCGCTTCTCGCCTCGACCGTTGTAGTCATGAAGCATTCCGACATTGAGGCGCGAAACCAGCAGGATCTGCAAGACTGGCAAAAGCGCGGAGTCGACGGACTAGCCACGGCTGTGGACGCGGCGGCGGGAACCGTCACTATCTCAGTGCGGAATAAGAATGTGGTCATTCACTCCGGCAAGTCCACCTTGATTCGCCGCTACGCACCGGACTCCGTGAAGTTTGACGACGCGAAGCCCAGCACGCTCGCCGAAATTCGTTCCGGAGATCAGGTGCGGGCACGGGGCGACCGCAGCGCCGACGGAAATGAAATGACAGCCGAGGAAATTGTTTCCGGGTCGTTCCGCAATATTGCCGGTACCGTCGATTCGGTCGATGCCGGTTCATCAGCCCTTGCGGTTCATGATCTATTGTCCAAGAAGACGGTGAACGTGAAGATCACTCCGGATTCGCAGCTTCATCAGCTTCCGCAGGAAGTGGCCGAGCGGTTTGCAATGCGTTTAAGACGAGCGGCTGGTGGAGCGGTCCCCGGAGCCGCGTCTGGTTCCGACTCTGCGACGAACGGCCAAACAGCGCGTCCAGCGAGCGCCTCCGGCGCGACGGTTCCGGGAGAAAGTGGCGCACCCCGGCGTCCCGGTGGCGCGCCGGATTTGCAACAAATTCTGAGCCGCATGCCGGCGATCTCATTGAGCGACTTGCACAAGGGCGATGCAGTAATAATCCTTTCGACCGAGGGCACTGCAGGCGTGGGAACCGCCATTACTCTTCTCACTGGCGTTGAGCCAATTCTCCGAGCTGCTCCCAATGCCAGTGGCGCCTCCATACTCACGCCGTGGAGCTTGAGCGCGCCGTCCGGTGATGCTGGAGGTCCATAACATAGTTCTCGCAGCCATGCGCTGAGCCGGCCACCGGTGGTAGGAATTCTAGTCACAGAATGGAATATTGGATGAAAGCCCGGAAGTGTTTGTATTTCATAGTTCTCACTTTTTCTTTGCAGTTGTGTGCCACGCTCGTGTCATCGCAATCGACTGCCGCTCTGCCAACCCCTGCACAATCAACCTCTGGTTCCTTGCGAGGCCAGGTGAGTGACCCATCCGGTGCAGCAATTCCGAATGCCAATGTCGTTTTGATGCCGGCTGCCGCTGCCTCGTCACCCATCAAAGCGCAAGCCAACGGGCAGGGTCAGTATGAATTCAACGCGCTCACTCCCGGCCAATACACGCTGAACGTTGTTGCCCCGGGTTTCTCGGTTTACGAAAACGATAATGTTGTCATCGTCGCGGGTCAGCCGATGCGCCTCAACATCGCCATGACCATCGAAGTCGAACAGCAGAGGATTCAGGTTTCCGATACGACTCCAACGCTGGATGTGAATCCGGAGAATAATGCCGGAGCAATCACCATTACAGGTAAGGAACTGGAGGCTCTGCCCGACGATCCCGACGAACTGCTCACCGATTTGCAGGCCTTGGCTGGGCCCTCCGCCGGGCCTAACGGTGGCCAGCTTTACATCGACGGTTTCACTGCGGGCCAGCTTCCTCCCAAGGAGTCCATCCGCGAGATTCGCGTCAACCAGAATCCTTTTTCTGCCGAGTATGACAAGTTGGGCTACGGCCGCATTGAAGTCTTCACCAAGCCTGGCACCGACAAGTTTCACGGTCAGTTCTACGTGATCGGGAACGATTCCGCCTTCAATTCGGCGAATCCATTTGGAGGCGCCAACCAACCGGGTTACGACACGACTCAATTCGACGGCAACATCGGAGGGCCCATTAACAAGAAGGCCTCGTTCTTTCTCGACGCTCAGCGGCGCAATATCAACGATCTTTCCGCCGTCAATGCCATCACACTCGATCCCACCACTCTCACCGAAACGCCCATCATCGAGGCCGTACCATTTCCCAGGCGTCGAACCAACATCACTTCTCGCATCGACTACCAAGTCGGCAAGAACAATACCTTAACCGCGCGCTACCAGTTCTATCGCGACATCCAGGATAATGAGGGCGTTGGACAATTCACTCTTCCTTCGCAGGGCTATAACGCGGATTCCATCGAACACACTCTGCAGATCAGCGACACTCAGGTGATCGGCTCCAAGATGGTGAACGAAACCCGCTTTCAGTACCTGCGCGAGCTTGACAATCAATTTGCGCTGAGCGCCCAGCCGACTCTCAACATTCTGGGATCGTTCGACGGTGGGGGCAACAATCAGGGCAACCAGCGTGATCACCAGGATCACTACGAGCTGCAGAACTATACTTCGATCATCCACGGCAATCACACGACAAAGTTTGGTGCTCGGCTGCGGGGCATTCGCGACGCCAACAGCTCCACTTCCGGCTTTAACGGAGAATTTACGTTCTCGTCGCTGCTCGATACGTCCCAAGAAATTGGGTGTGTGCCTACTGCTGGCGCGAGACCCTGCCCGATTTCGTACGCCCACGCGATTCAAAACCTCGGCAACGTTACCTCGCCAATTGCAACCCAGCTGAGCTTTACCGTCGGCAGTCCGCCGCTGGTCGTGGGCAACTTCGACGGCGGACTGTACTACCAGGACGACTGGAAGGTGCGCCCGAACATCACGTTTAGCTACGGCCTTCGCTTCGAAACGCAGACCGGCATCCAGGATCACACAGACTGGGCGCCACGACTAGGGCTGGCGTGGGGAGTTGGAGGTAAGAGTGGTCCGCCCAAGTTTATTTTGCGTGCCGGCTTTGGTATTTTCTACGACCGCTTTCAGGAGGCCCAAATTCTGGAAGCCGAGCGCCTGAATGGGACGACCCAGGAACAATTCGTGATCGATAATCCCAAGTGCCCCAACCTGACAGATATCACTTCCTGCACCGGCGCGGTCATCCCCGCTACGCCCACGACTTATCAGATCAGCCCCCGTTTGCACGCACCTTACACAATGCAATCCGCAATCAGCGTGGAACGGCAAGTGACCAAGGCCGCGACCTTGACGGTGAATTACATCAACTCTCGCGGTTTCGATCAGCTGCTCACAATCAACGCGGATGCTCCATTTCCCGGAACTGCCTGCAGTCCCAATTGCCCGATCCCCAGCGAAAATCTCTATCGCTATGTTTCCGAGGCTGTCTTCCGTCAAAATCAATTATTTGTCATCAGCAACGTGCGCGCCGGATCGAAAGTACAGCTTTTTGGTTATTACGTCCTGAATTACGCCAATAGCGATACTTCCGGAGTCTCCAGTTTTCCCTCGAACTCATATAACATCAGCGCCGACTACGGACGTGCTTCATTTGATTTTCGCAATCGCGTGTTTCTTGCCGGCTCGATAGCCATGCCCTTCAACTTTCGCCTGAGCCCGTTCATCGTCGTAAGCTCAGGTTCTCCCTTCAACATCACCACGACCAACGATCTGAACAACGATTCCATCTTCAATGATCGCCCCGGTCTGGTTTCGACTGCCACGTGCCCTACAGTTGTGACGCCAGCTGCGCCTTCCACTGTCTTCTGTACTCCCCTTGGAACCTTCGATGCTGCCCCCACAGCAGGCGATAGAATTGTTCCTATCAATTACGCAACGGGTCCCTCGCACGCAACAGTGAATCTACGCCTCTCCAAGACTTTCGGATTTGGTCCTAAGACCAATCGCCCCGCAGCTACTCCAGGGCAAGGTGGTGGTCCGGGTGGAGGCGGCGGAGGCGGCGGTAGGGCTGGCGGTGGCGGAGGGCCGCGCGGTAATCTTTTCGGCGGCGGACCTGGAAGTATGTTCGGCGGTGGGGGTTCTGATCGCCGTTACAATCTCACGTTCGGCGTTATCGGGCGCAACATTTTGAACAAAGTGAACTTGGGCAATCCCAGTGGAATTCTGGGGTCGCGATTCTTCGACACGCCCAATAGTCTGCCTTCAACCGGTCCTTTCCAGAATGGCGCCGCCAACCGCCGCATCGACTTGCAGGCGACTTTCAGCTTTTGATCTCGGCGTCGATGTGGCGCGAAGAGCTTTCTCCCGATTTGGTTAGTTCTGTTTCTCCGGACAGCCCGGAATCTACGCCAATCGCCTCCTTTCGGTTATTCTGGAGTAGAGCATTGGCATGCAGTTAACGCCCCCAGAATAATCTTCGTTTGCCGTCGATCCCCAGCACAAGACGCAGGTTCGTTTTCTCGGCCGCCGCCGCCGCTGCTGCCGCAATTGCTGGGGATGCAATTCTGCTTGAGCCGAACCGTCCACGGGTTGTGCGCCAGGAGTTTCTTCTGCCGCGATGGCCGGAAGGGCTGAACGGTTTCACCGTCGCCGTACTCAGCGACTTCCATTACGACCCCTATTTCTCTGTTCATCCCCTGCGTGCCGCCATTGCTATAGTTAACAATCTTCATCCTGACCTGATTGTGCTCACGGGAGACTTCGTTTCGGCGCCCTCAATCGGTAACAAGAAGAAAGCGGCGTCCGCCGCCGAACCATGCGCCGGTTTGCTGTGCCAAATGACCGCGCCGCACGGTCTATGGGCCGTGCTTGGCAACCACGATGACGAGACCAATGCCGATCACGTTACGCACGCACTACAGGCTGAGAACATCCACGTTCTGGCGAATCAGTCCGAGGCGATCGAGCGCAACCGCGCACGCATTTGGCTTGCGGGAGTCAATGATGTGCTCAGCAGAACTGCCGATCTTTCGCAGACACTACGGCGCGTCCCCGCGGGCGAAGCCGTCATCCTTCTCGCCCACGAACCCGATTTCGCCGATCACGCCGTGCGATTTCCCATCGATCTGCAACTTTCCGGACACTCTCACGGGGGCCAGATCAGAATTCCTCCGCTTCCGCCACTGTACTTGCCGCCGTTGGCAAGGAAATACGTTTTAGGGACGTACCACGTAGGTGATCTCACGCTCTACACCAACGCCGGACTAGGGACGGTGATGGTTCCAATGCGCCTGAATTGTCCGCCCGAGATCACCTTGCTGACATTGCGCTCCGCCAAACGATAAATGCAAGCGGTCACCGCGTTCGGACAGCAGGCAGCAGCAAGTATGCAATCGTCTTCACACCGAAGCCGGTAAGGACTGTCGCTTTCCCGTTCAAACGACTCAGAACACATCTACTTAGATTTCCCGTCTACTGGCCCTACACTTGCCCCGAGCAGTAAGCCACGGAGCTCCAAGCTCTCGCTGGAGAGTTCTACGGTATGCCTGTTCGCATCTGGCCATGGTTGTTGATACTCGCAGTTCCCGTCACCAGCATTGCTTCAACGCCGGTTCCGGCGCCGCGTCTGCGCCATGCTGTCTTAAGCGAACGTGAACGGCAGTTGTGGACGATCCCCAACCGCTCCGCCGAGTTTAGCGATATCCCACATGTGAGCGCGCGCTCACGCTGCGAAGACACACGGCCGCCACAGGCTCTAACGACGCCCGATCCGTTGTTGGTCCTGGCAGGAGCAGGAGTGAAGGTGAAGGTAAGCTTCATCATCGGTGCGGACGGGCTCGTGCGTAGTCCCCTGATCCTGCAGAGCGCCGGACCTGCGGGCGACCGCAACGTCCTGCGAACCGTCCGAACCTGGCGGTATCGTCCGGCAACTTGCAATGGCGTGCCCACGGAAGCCGAAGGTAAGATCGAGTTCTCCCGGCGTTGAGATTCCGTCCGCTTGGGCTAAAATGACCCAGTACGCACAACGGCCAGAATCGTGGATAGAGACAGAGACAAAGACAGGGAAAAGAAACCGGTAAAACCATCCGGCGTGGCTGCGTCGCAGGAGTCCGAAGACGCCCTGCCGCGCATTGGGCCCCACAATCCCGCTCTGGGCGAGATCTATCAGCGTCTCTATCCGGAGATGCGGCGGCCCAAACCGAATCAGGAAGCGATAGCCGCTGCTCTGCAAGCCATGCAACGGCTTACCATGGAAGGTGATTCCGAAGCCGTCGCAGAGGACGCGACGCTCGAAACCACGTTCAATCCTCAAATGGCGTGCGGGGTCTGCGGACATCACAACCGCGAAGGCAACAGATTCTGCGGAGCGTGCGGGCTGCCCTTGGGAGCGGCGCCAGCCGATTCACCGGCTAACGCGGCGCCTGTTCCCGTAGCCTCGGTTGCCGCACCCTCCGCTCTCGACGATGGACCTGTTTCCCAGATTCCGCCGACAGCGCGGGAGGCAGCAGATGAAGTCCATCCGCCGCCTGGCTCGCCCGCCGGTGCTCATCACTATCATCATCACTACCATCACCACTATTTTCAAGGTGGACAGAACACTGTATCAACGCCGCGCCCCAATGCTCCTGAGAGCGCGCGGGAAGCGGATCGCCTGCGAGTCGCCGCCGCCGCCAAGGGTGAGCCAATGAGCCGCGGCGAAGCCGCGGTGCGCCGCCTCACACAGGAATGGATTTTGGCCTGCAATACTCGTCAGCTCGATGAGTTAATCGATCTCTATGCCGCTGATGCTCTAGTCCTGCGCTCGAACCTGCCTCCGATTCGCGGCGCGATGGCAGTGCGCGAGTTCTTTTTTGCATCGCTTGAAGCTGGACTGGGCGAAGTGGCTCTTGATCCCATGCGGGTGGAAGTCTCCGGAGACCTGGCTCATGAGGTGGGGCGCTACAGTGCGCTGGTTCCTGGCTCGGCCGGGAAACGCCGCGAAGAACGCGGCAAGTATCTTTGGGTCTTCGCCAAGCAAGCCAGCGGGGATTGGAAGCTGGTATCCGAATGCTGGTCTTCCGATCTAACGCTTGCCGGCGCGGAGTCCGATGTTCCGAGGGCCGTCACCCCAAGGGCAGCTCAGCAGCGCAGAAGCTAGTACGCGAGATCATAAGTTTTTGATCCAAGGATCTAAGATCTCAGACTTAAGAGCTAGCACGCGCCAGCTTCACGCTTTCACCCCGATCTCCCGCAACTCCGTCTTTAGCTCTTCCACCCCTCGCATCTGAATCGTGCGCATTCCCAGGTTTGCGGCGCATTCCAGATTCAGGGCGCGGTCGTCGATAAAGCAGCACTCGTGCGGATCGATCTGCGTGATCTCGATCGCCAGGCGATAGATGCCGCTCTCCGGCTTGCGAAGTCCAACGAAGCAAGAACTGACAAACAGGCGGAAGACTTCCCGCAAGCCGTACTGCTCGATGCGGTACAGGTTCAACTCGCGGGATTCATTGTTAATTGTCCCCATGAAGTACTTGCCGGAACTGGCGAGAGAGCGCGCGAAGGCAAGAGTCTCTGGCATTGGCTGCGACAACGAGAGCATGTAATCCCGAAACTCGTCGAGGGTGAAGGAGCGATTGCGGTAAAACACGGTGCGCTGCAAGTATTCGTCGAGCGAGATCTTGCCGCGCTCAAACGACGAGACCACCATCTCATGCCGGGAGTGAAACTCCTTCTCATCGAGACTAAAGCGTTCGAGTGCGGCCAGGCGTTCGTTGCGATCCCAGGCGTTCGTGAGCAGTACTCCTCCGACATCCCAAAAGATGGCATGAATGGCAGACAAGTAGAAATCCTCCTGACGAGCCTCTCTGAAGAGAGATCGTGAAACTTCCGCTCTCCGATCAAGAGTGTAGATCAATTCTCTAGAATGGTAAGGCTGAGCCGGCGACAACGGCACAAACGCTTATGGCTGAAGAAGATCAAGATATCCCAGAGTCAGTTGCGTGTTATCAGTCTCAATCATCAACGCTTGTGTGCTGTCCACGAGATAAAAGGTGAAGCTGTCCGGCTTAATGGACGCGGCCGGGTTGAGGCCAGCGAGAGTGCCGGTAAAGATTCCGGTCGAGAAGGCAGTGACGTCGCCGGTGACTGGAAAGTCTGTGGCTCCACTGCCGAAATCCACGAATCCCGTCAAGGTGTCTGTTCCGGTGCCAGCCACAGCTGTAATTGGACCGATGGAAGTGTTCGCGCCCAGCGTGCCGAGGCTGCTCGCAATCTCAGTGGAGTTCAGGCCATAGTTTCCGCTGAATGAGGCGGTGGCGCTGGTTTGCTCGAAAGCTCGGCCGGCGATCATCTCTGCGGTGCTACCGGAGAGCAACAAGCCCTGGCCGCTTCCGGTCAAATACAACTCCAATAGGTAGGTGAATGTGCGGCTATCCGTCAGGTTCGAAAGCGTAACGCGGCCAGTGCCGCTGGGATCTACAGCGTAGGAGCCGGCGAAAGCGATTGGGCTTTGCGTGGTCGTTCCGGTGAGATCATTCCAGTTGAGCGTGCCGTTCAGACTTCCGCCGGCGTTGGGGGTAAACACTCCGGCGACCTGGAGCGATCCTCCGTGCATCTCCTCGCCAGCCGTGCCGAATACGAAGCTGGAACCGGCGATGGAGCTGGACGTGAAAGCTCCCGTGTTGCTCCCTTGACCGAGAGCTGTTCCACCCATGACGCCCTGGAAGGTATCGTTCGCGGTCTCGATCAGACGAATGTGGGCCGTATCCACAATGTAGCCGGCCAAGTTGATCGATTGAAAAGCTGAAGCCGTCGCAGGGGCCAGTTGAAATTCGATGCGGCCGAGTTTGTCTGGGCCGGACACGACGGTTGCCGCCAGAGTCTGTGCGGGAGAGAAGACGAAGTCATCGTTTATATCTAAAACACTGTTCGCCGCCAGGATCTCGCCCGCATTGACATCGAGAACGCCGCCAATTCCAGCCGGCTTCCCGTTCAAATCCACGCCGAACGTGGTGAATGCGTATCCGCCCGAGGGCGCGGCCATGCTGGTTTGCAGATCCAGAGTTCCGCTCCCGACCGAACCGTTAAGTTGGGTGAGCAGCACCCGCGAACCGGAAACGATTACGCCGTTCATCGTTTCGACGCCGCCGACGCCGATCATGCTGTCGTTTGTATTGAGAGTAATCTGAAGATTGCCGTCGGGAGTGGTCGCATAGGTGCCGCCCGTAATCTGATCAAATCTAGGCAAGTATGCCTGAGCATTCAGGTTGGCGGAGTAGTCGATGAAGTCTTGCTCGCCGCCTGTGATCTGGCCATTCTGGGCAATGATCACGCCGGAGACGAAGTTGGCTGCAGGCCCAACCGGTCCGGACAACTGAAAAACGTAGGTTCCGCTCGCAAGCGTCGCGGCTGCCTGAGTGATGGTGATGGTAGCGGAGAGTGACTTCGTCGGATCGGTCACCGACGTCGCCGTGATGGTGACGTTGTTACCAGGGGGCACGGCGGAGGGTGCAGTGTAATTGGTCGCGGCCTGGTTGTTCGTGGTAACGGGATTGAACGACCCGCAGGGCGCACTGGCACAGGCCACTGTCCACATCACTTGAGGATTCGCGGAGACATCGTTGGCAATCTGGGCGCTGAGTGGAGCGGTGGCATTCACTTGCAGGGAAGCGGGCGGAACTCCCACGAAAGTGACCGCAATCGGCTGCGGAGGCGTGATGGTGATTTTGGCTGAGACAGATTGTTTGGTATCGCCAACCAGCGTGGCCGTAATTGTCACCGTGGCACTCGGAGGGATTCCTGAAGGGGCGACGTAATTAGTATTGCCGCCGCTGGCCGTCTGACTGGAGCTAAAGGAACCGCAGGCCCCAGCGCTGCCGCAGGTGGCCGACCAGGCGATTAGGGCGTTCGCTGAAAAATTGGTAACAGCGGCGCTGAGTGTGCTCGTGGCGTTGATGGCCAGGGAGGTGGGGGGAGCAATCACAAACAGAAGAGAAGTTGGCTGCGTTGATATCGGCGGCAGTGTAAAGGTATCGATGTCCCCTGGCTGGCCGCATCCCGCCAAACCGAGGATCATGCCAATTACGATAAGAAGAACCCATGGACGACCTGTCACTGTCTGCTCCACCCCCGAGGACGAAACTCAGCCTACCAGATGCTCTGACGAATTCAACCCGAAATCAAAGTATACGTTCTGGGCCGCGTTCTATTCGGCGTCGTAAAGTTTTGTGAACCGCGCTGGCCTGTTTTGGTAAGCTGTGGTAAGAGCTATCGAAATCCATACTATGGTTGGATGCAGCATCCCTGGACCGTGTCAGTTCAGGCGGGTTGCGGGAAATCTCGATGTATAATTCAACTTCCTGAAACCGTGTGAAGGAGTTTCTTGATGGCGGCCTCTCTCGTCACAGGCGGGGCAGGATTCATGGGGTCTCATGTTGCTGAGCACCTGCTTAGTATGGGGCACAAGGTGGTTGTTTTGGACGATCTCAGTGGCGGCTTCACCGAAAATATTCCTGCTGGCGCCATCTTCGTTCAGGGATCGATCGTCGATCACCAACTTGTAGACGATCTTTTTCGCAAGCATTCTTTCGCGCACGTCTATCACCTGGCCGCTTATGCCGCCGAAGGATTAAGCCATTTTATTAAACGCTTCAATTACAACAATAATCTCATCGGCTCGGTGAACCTGATTAATGCCGCAGTGAATTACGGCGTCAAATGTTTTGTCTTCACCTCATCGATTGCGGTCTATGGCGCTGGGCAGGTTCCCATGCGAGAAGACACGACTCCGATTCCCGAAGACTCTTACGGCATTTCGAAACTGGCCGTCGAGCAGGAACTCAGGGTCACTCACGAAATGTTCGGCCTCAACTATGTCGTCTTCCGTCCGCACAACGTATACGGAGAGAGACAGAATATTGGCGATCGCTATCGCAACGTGGTGGGAATTTTCATGAACCAGTTGCTGCAGGGAAAGCCGATGACAATATTCGGCGACGGCACTCAGCAACGCGCATTCACGCATATCAGCGACGTCGCACCGATTATCGCTCGGTGTGTGGAGAAGGTGGCGGCCATGAATCAGGTCTTCAACGTTGGCGCGGACATCCCCCATTCGGTGAGCCATCTTGCAGCCGTAGTCGCGGAGGTCATGGATAAATCCTGTAGAATCGAACATCTCGATGCGCGCAACGAAGTGAAGGTCGCATTTTCCGATCACTCCAAAGCCGAAGCTGTCTTTGGCAAGCGGGAGAAGGTCTCACTCGAGATTGGAGTCAGGAGGATGGCGGAGTGGGTCGAAGAAAATGGCGCGCGAGAAAGTTCAGTTTTTGAGGCTATCGAGATTGAGCACAACTTACCGCCTAGTTGGGCCCGACTGGCTAAGGTCGCGGGAAGGTTTTAGGCTGCTAGTAGGCGTTCTTGCTGGTGAAGATGCGTACCACGGTCATGGTAATAATCTGCAAGTCAAAAGTTAGACTCCAGTTTCGAAGATAGTAGAGATCATACTCCACACGTTTTGCAATCGATGTATCGCCGCGCCAGCCGTTTACCTGGGCCCAGCCCGTGATCCCCGCCTTGAACATGTGGCGAGAGTTGTAGCGATCGAATTCTTCCAGGAAACGTTCGACAAAGTACGGGCGTTCGGGACGAGGCCCAACGATGCTCATGTCCCCTTTTATGACGTTAAGAAACTGGGGCAGTTCATCGAGGTTAGACCTGCGCAAAAACGTGCCTACCAGAGTCCGCCGTGGATCGTTATCGCAGGTCCAGCGCGTGTCGCCCTCCTCGCGGCTCCCAACCCTCATGGTGCGGAACTTGAGCATGCGGAAGACTCGTCCGTTGAGTCCCACGCGATCCTGAGCAAAAAAGATCGGTCCCCGGCTGGTAACCTTGATGGCCCCAGCGATAAGCAGCGTGACCGGCAGGGTCAACAAAAGGGCCAAAATCGAGAAGGCCATGTCAAAAATGCGCTTCTGGAAAAGATAAGGACCAGTCTCCGCCAGAGTCGGACGGAGATCGAGCATATGGATTCCGCCCAGGTCGATTAATCGATCGCGGAGCACCACGCCCTCGCCCAAATCGATAACGACTCGGGTGGGGACACATAACTTCTCCAGAGTGGGCGCGATTTTCTGGACATCACTCAAACGTGCAGCCGGCAACGCAATGATGATGTCGTTGATGGAATTCCCGTTGGAAAAAGTGGGAATCTGATCTAATTCATACACGGGTCCGTCGACCGCAACTTCCTGACCGGGAAGCCGAACGAAGCCGACAACCCGGCACGGCAGCACCTCGCCGTGCAGCAGCGAGGTTCCGACTCTTCGCGCGAAGCGATCCGTCCCCACCATCAGAATCTTCACTTCGTTTCTGCCATTCTCGCGCAGAACCTCCAGAACCACGCGGAATGCAATGCGGGCTATAGTTGCCAGAACGAAGAGGGTTACCGCACTGATACCGATAACGACTCGAGAATAGCTGGCTTGCCGGTACAAAAATCCAGCGGCCATCACAACCGCGTAGGTAAATGCCAAGGCCTCCAGCAGTCGCCGGCTCTTTCCACCGGGTGTGTAAAGTTGTTCCACATTCCACAGTCCAGACTCTTCTGCGGCAATTGCCCAGACGATGGTGGTAAGCAGAAGGATGCCCCAATAGGAGGGCAACCCCACGGGAGCGGTTCCCGACAACAAAAAGTTGAAACCAAAGCGGACCTTAATCGCAATGAAGTACGCGCAGGCAGGCAACAGCAACGTCAGAATTCTTAAATAAAAACGTACATAGCTAAGGCGACTGCGGATCATACGATAAGGTTATGTCTCCTCGGGAACTTGCAATTATTAATCCTTCCACTCCCCCCTTGTCTAGTTTATTCAAAGGCTCCATAGGAACTGAGGCGCCGCTTCAAAGCCAAAGGCAGGAATCGCTGGTTCAAGCCCAAGAGCATTCCCGCAGACTTGGCAACGCTCTGCCCCACTGCTGCGTGCGCGCGATGTCCCCCTCCGTTCTTATGGGCTCGGGCAAATTGCCTGCTCACTAATTTGCGAAAGTCTCGCAACAGCGAAGAGCGCGTTCCAGGCGCGTTCCAAATCTGCAATTCCTTTAGTGTGTAACCGATGTCAAAATACCGCTTGAACAGTTGTGCCGCGCTGTACTGGTGGGAGTGGTAGACCGCTGCTTCCGGCTCGTACACAATCTTCCATCCCGCATCGAGAATGCGCTTGGCGATCGCCAAATCCTCGAACATCTTGAGGTCCTCAGGATAGGGTGCAGCCTCCCAGATACTTCGTCGAATTGCGCTGTTAACATCGGAGAAATGATAAAAACGATATCCCAAACCGTTGCGGTGAGCCGGATCTTTTACGATTTTCTTATCGCCATAAACGGCGTCGAATGTATCGCTCCGCTCCGTGGTGGACCCCGCTTTCGGCAGCTGACGGCCGTACACCGCGCCAACGCCGGGATCGTTAAAATTGGCAAGCATGTTGCGCAGCCAGACGTTCGAAGCAGGAATCGCGTCTCCAGAAAGATTAATCAAAATCCGTCCCTGGCCTAGACTTGCCGCGAAGTTTCTTGTCCGCGCATGATGAAAATCCTGCGCGGGAATCTGTTCGATACGTATGGGGTAACCCCGGGCGATCTCCAAAGTTGCGTCCGTTGAACCAGAATCGACCAGGGTAACCTCAAACGATCCCAACCCTTTCTGCGAAAAAACGGCATCCAGGCACTCTCCGATGTTGCGTGCCTCGTTTTTCGTCAGAATTGAGATAGAACACTCAATCATTGCTTCACCGTAACGCATCGCGCCTGCAAAATTGGCGAGATTATATCTCGATTGCCAGGCACATCATTGTCATATTTCTGGGATACTGCCATTATACGCGATATCTTCGGTGGTTCATCTGACGCAAGGTGGCGGCGAGATCGATAAAATGCGGCCCCAATAGCTCAGGTTCGCCGGTCGCTTCTGCGGATCGGTCCATCCAAAGACTGCTATCGTCCGGAATCGGCAGCACATTCCTGAAATGAATAATAGCTGAATTTCGCCAGCCACGCTAACAAAAGGGGACGCTTTGCTATTACCAAAGGGTCGAATCATCCTACGGAGGCAACGTCACCACCGACGGCAGCGGACTGGCTACGGTGCAATTGCCGGAGTGGTTTGAGGCGCTCAACACGGATTTCCGCTATCAGCTCACGGCCGTCGGCCAGTTTGCGCAAGGCCGTCGTGGCTTCCGAGATAAGTGGCAACCAATTCAGCATTCGCACCGATAAACCGAACGTGAAGGTTTCTTGGCAGATAACGGGCGTTCGCCATGACGCCTTCGCCAACGCGGACCAGATTCCGGTCGAGGTCGAAAAGGCTCCGGCCGATCGTGGTCACTACCACTATCCAGAAGCATTCGGACAGCCCGCAACGGCGCGCATTGGCTACGAAGCGCCGCCACCGGGAAGCGAGCAGATCGTGCACCATCAACGCGCCCTCCCGCGACGCAGCAACGCATCTCCAATGGTGGAACGGATGCCGCTCAGCATTACGACTCGGCCGACGCCCAATCTGCCGCAGCCTGTCGTACCACAGCCGCCCAGAGCAGCTCCGTCGCCCCATCCGGCCCCTTTAACCGGCAAACTGGAGGTCAATAAAAAGTAGCAGCCGTTCAACCGCGCTGGTAAGGAGCAAGGCTCCGAGCTGGTGGGATTTCCAAATCTGTGTTGTAACGTCATTTCACTTCGCAACGAGAGCTTCCGACGTTTTAAGGTATGCAATAAGAAAAGCCCCACTCGTGAGAGTGGGGCCTCTGACTTCACTAACGGCTGAAGGCTCGCCCTCAGATCCTTGGCGCGAAAGCATGCGCCCAGAGCCTGCCCTGAGCTTGCCGAAGGGATGACGGCAGGGGGCTCGGACGTCCGCTAAACGCCGTCAGTACATTCCGTCCATGCCGCCGCCGCCGTGTCCGCCGCCGCCCATCGGAGCTTCCTTCTTTTCCGGAATCTCCGCAACCAGCGCTTCCGTGGTCAGCATCAGCGAAGCAATCGAGCCGGCATTGGTAAGTGCAGTGCGCACCACCTTTGTCGGATCGAGCACGCCCGCCTTGACCAGGTCCTCATAGTCGTTGGTCAGCGCGTTGAAGCCGTAGTTGCTGTCCTTGGACTCAAGCACCTTGCCGAGCACGACCGCACCTTCTTCGCCGGCGTTTTCGACGATCTGGCGCATCGGTTCTTGCAGGGCGCGCTTCACGATGTTGACACCGATCTGCTCGTCCCCCTCAAGCTTCAGCTTGTCGAGAGCCGCAACGCAGCGTGCCAGGGCCACTCCGCCGCCGGGGACAATGCCTTCTTCCACGGCTGCGCGGGTTGCGTGCATGGCATCTTCCACGCGGGCTTTCTTTTCCTTCATTTCGGTTTCGGTTGCAGCGCCGACTTTGATCACGGCTACGCCACCAACCAGCTTCGCCAACCGCTCCTGCAACTTCTCGCGGTCGTAGTCGCTGGTAGTCTTGTCGATCTGGCTGCGAATTTCCTTCACGCGGCCTTCGATCTCGTTGTGCTTGCCTTTGCCTTCGACCACAGTCGTGTTGTCCTTGTCGATGGTGATCTTCTTGGCTTGGCCGAGATCGCTAACCTGCACATTCTCGAGCTTGATGCCGAGATCTTCCGTGATGGCTTTTCCACCCGTGAGGGTCGCGATATCCTGCAACATCGCCTTGCGCCGATCGCCGAAGCCCGGAGCCTTGACGGCCGCGACCTGCAGCGTTCCACGCAGCTTGTTTACGACCAGCGTAGCGAGCGCCTCGCCTTCCACATCCTCGGCAATAATCAACAGCGGCTTGCCGCTCTTGGCAATCTGCTCGAGTAGGGGGAGGAGATCCTTCATGGAGCTGATCTTCTTCTCGTTGATCAGGATGTACGCGTTCTCCAACGCAACTTCCATGCGCTCGGGATCGGTAACGAAGTAAGGAGACAGATAGCCGCGGTCAAACTGCATGCCCTCGACCACTTCCAACTGCGTCTCCAGAGTCTTCGACTCTTCCACCGTGATGACGCCGTCTTTACCAACCTTCTTCATTGCCTCGGCAATGATGTGCCCAATCGTCTCATCATTATTAGCCGAAATGGTGCCGACTTGGGCGATCATTTCGCCACTGACCGGTTTGGAGAACTTGTCGAGTTCGCCCTTGGCGCGTTCGCCGGTCTTCTTGTCGAATTGGCCGCAGACGAGTGAGACTGCTTTTTCGATGCCGCGCTTCATCGCCATCGGATTGGCGCCGGCAGCTACCGTCTTTACGCCTTCGCGATAAATTGCCTGGGCAAGAACGGTGGCGGTGGTGGTGCCGTCGCCGGCTACGTCGGAAGTCTTGCTGGCGACTTCGCGAACCATCTGGGCGCCCATGTTCTCAAGGCCGTCCTTCAGTTCGATTTCTTTTGCGACCGTAACGCCGTCCTTGGTGATGGTCGGCGAACCGAATTTCTTTTCGATGACAACGTTGCGGCCCTTGGGGCCGAGCGTTACTTTTACAGCGTCAGCGAGAAGGTTAACGCCGCGCAGAATTGCCTGGCGCGACTCTTCTCCGTGTACGATTTGCTTTGCCATTTTTTTCTCCTAATGAATTCTGTTTGCAGGATTGGCCTGCGGAATGTTTTAAGTTGCTGTCAGCGCTCAGCCATCAGCTTTTGGCCGCCAGCCTTCTAGCCAAACCGTGGCTCTGCGACCAACAACTACTTAGCGGCGCGCGCCGACAGTCTCTTTCTTATTGGAAGTGGCGGAACTCGATGCACCGGTCAGGATGCCGAGGACTTCGTCTTCTTTCATGATGATGAAGTCTTCGCCATCGATCTTGATCTCAGTGCCGGAGTACTTGCCGAACAGGATGCGATCGCCTTCTTTGACGGCGAGAGCAAAGGTCTTGCCTTCATCGTTGGTGCGGCCTTTGCCGGTGGAAATAACTTCGCCCTCTTGCGGCTTGTCTTTTGCACTGTCAGGGATAATGATGCCGCCTCGGGTGGTGGACGCTTCTTCTACACGACGGACCAGAATGCGGTCATGTAGTGGGCTGAACTTAGCCATGGTTGCAACTCCTTTCAAGGGTTGAGGTAAAAGGTTTAGGGTTCGTAAGTCTATGATTTGTAACTGGGATAGGGTGGACTGTTAGCAGTCTCGCCTATTGAGTGCTAATTATAGGGATTTGGATTGGAACTTGTCAAGGGGCAGGTTCATGAGATGCAGGTTCATGAGAATTGCGGGTTGGTTGCGGAATCGGGACTGAGTCCGGCGCACAAATTGGGCTGGCGGCAACGACTCGTTCGCGGCTCCCACGTTCTAAACCCGCGAAATGTAAGAGATCCTCTGTTGTGGCGGTGCATGAACGGGCCAGTCCGGCCGTGGTTAACGGGATTCCGCGCGGAGGGATTAACTGCGACGACCTGGGCAGCTTCTCTTGTGGCCGTGTGCCACTGCCAGGGCCAGAGGCGATTGACTAGCATCTTTCGTACTCCTACTATTGCAGCCCAAGGGGCGTTTCGTGCTCGGCCAGATCATCTCGCATTACCGCGTCGTCGAGAAATTGGGTGGCGGAGGGATGGGTGTTGTTTACAAAGCAGAAGATATATCCCTCCGTCGCTTTGCCGCCCTGAAATTCCTTCCCGATGAGCTTTCTAACGATCCGCAAGCTCTTGCGCGGTTCCAACGCGAGGCACGAGCTGCCTCGGCCCTCAACCATCCCAACATTTGCACGATTTATGAAATCGGGATGCAGGACGGGAAGGCATTCATCGCCATGGAGTTTCTGGACGGGGTAACGTTGAAGCACCGCATTGCGGGCAAGCCGTTGGAGATTGAGACGGTGGTCGCGTTAGGCATTGAAATCGCCGACGCACTGGATGCGGCCCATGCCGAGGGAATTGTTCATCGGGACATTAAACCTGCAAATATTTTTGTAACCAAGCGTGGACATGCCAAGATTCTCGACTTCGGTCTGGCAAAAGTGACTGTGGTTGGCGGCAAAGTGCGTTTAGCGGAAGCAGTGGCCGAGGAGACGGCACTGAGCGAGGAGCACTTGACCAGTCCCGGCAGTACGCTCGGCACCGTAGCCTACATGTCGCCGGAGCAGGCGAGAGCCCGGGAATTGGACGCGCGGACAGATTTGTTCTCGTTTGGAGCAGTGTTGTACGAGATGGCCACCGGCCAGTTGCCGTTCCGTGGCGACAGCACGGCGACGATCTTCGATGCGATCCTGAACCGAGCGCCGGTCGCGGCTGTACGTTTGAATCCCGATATCCCCTCTGGATTGGAAATCTGCATCGATCATGCTTTGGAGAAAGACCGTAACCTGCGCTATCAAAACGCCTCCGACATGAGAGCCGAATTGAGCCGTCTGAAGCGCGACCTGGACTCATCGCAGAACTTCGTCACCGTTTCTGCGGACGACGAAAGGCAGCGATTGCACGGTGTTGCTGCAAGCGGGACATCCGGTACGAAAACCTTGGTTGCGCGGTTGAGCGGACCCCAGATTGGCGCAGGCACGCAGAATCGAAGCCGTTTTTCTTTATGGAAAATGGCTGCTGCAGTTTGTTTGCTAGGCGCCGTTGCAGCGAGTGGAGTGTATTGGCGCTCATACAATGCACATACGCTAACTGACCAGGACACTCTGGTTCTGGCAGACTTCAGCAATTCAACTGGCGACGCTGTCTTCGATGACACCTTGAAACAGGCGATTTCGGTTCAACTGGGCCAGTCTCCCTTCCTGAACATACTTTCGGACGCAAAAACACGCGCCACACTGAAGCTCATGGCGAAGCCCCCTGGGAGCAAAGTGACTTCGGACGTGGCGCGTGATCTCTGTCAACGTGCCGGTGCGAAAGCATACGTCGCGGGAGCAATTGGCAGTCTGGGCAGCCAGTATGTCTTAGGTCTTGAAGCCGTCAATTGCAAGACGGGTGATCCGCTGGTACAGGAACAAGTGACGGCGGACAGCAAGGAACACGTGCTCCGGGCGCTGGGCGGGGCGGCGACCAAGCTTCGGGGGAAGCTGGGCGAATCCTTGGGCACGGTAGAAAAGTTCGATATGCCGCTGGACCAGGCCACCACTCCCTCTCTCGAAGCTCTGAAAGCGCTTTCTGTGGGGAGGGCGACACTACAGGAGCAAGGCAGTGCGGCCGCGATCCCATTCTTCAACCGTGCCATCGAACTCGACCCAAATTTCTCGGCCGCCTACGCGGCCTTGGGAATCTCCTACTCCAATCTCAGACAGCCCGGCCGGGCCAGTGAAAATTTGACGAAAGCCTATGAATTGCGCGATAAGGTCAGTGAGCGTGAAAGATTCCGGATCTCCGCCACTTACTACCTTCTGGTGACTGGAGAACTGGAGAAGGCAGTGCAGACATACGAGATGTGGGCCAAAACCTACCCTCGCAGCAGTGAACCGCTCGGCAATCTGGGGGTCGATTACACCTATTTGGGCCAGTATGAAAAAGGAGTCGAGGCAAGTCTTGAAGATCTTCGCCTCAACCCGGGCAGCGCCGCCGCTTATACCAATCTTGTAGGGATATATACAGCGTTGCAGCGACTCGATGATGCGAAGGGGAAGTACGAGCAGGCTATCGCCCACAAGGTTAACAATCCCTTTCTGCATGGGAATCGCTACGGGGTCGCCTTTCTTGAAAACGACGCTTCCGAAATGCAGCGACAAATCGCCGATGTGAAGGGCAAACCAGCAGAGGATGTGCTTTTTTCCTTCGCTTCGGATACCGAGGCATTTCACGGGCGTCTGTCAACATCACGAAACCTATCCAAGAGCGCAGTCGACTCGGCGCTACACAACGATTCTCCGGAAACGGCAGCTGCGTGGCAGATGGATGTCGCGTTGCGCGACGCGGAGTTTAACAATGCGGTCCTGTCGCGGCAGGAGACCGCCTCCGCGCTGAATACCGCATCCACGCGAGACGTGAGTATTCTCGCGGCTTTGGCGTTGGCGCGCATCGGAGATACCGAGCAGGCCAAGCACATCGCGGACGATTTAGCCGCGCGGTTCCCGCTAAACACCGCGCTCAATCGCTATTGGCTGCCCACGATCTATGCCTCGATCGCGATTCGCCGCGGAGATCCGGCGAGGGCAGTTGAACTCCTGCAAACAACAGCGCAGTACGAACTGGGATCGCCTCTTCCACAATTTGAAGTTGGCGGCTCGCTGTATCCCGTGTACGTCCGGGGCCAAGCCGACTTGTTGCTGCATCAGGGCAAGGAGGCGGTGCGGGAGTTTCAAAAGTATCTGGACCAGCGAGGCGTTGCGGTGAATTGCCCTCTTGCGGCGTTGGCTCGCCTCCAACTCGCGCGGGCTTATGTCCTGGCGGGAGACACCAAGAGCGCCAGCGAAAAGTACCAAGAGTTTTTTGTCATCTGGAAAGATTCCGATCCCCAAATGCTCATCCTGAAGCAAGCCAAAGCAGAGTATGCGAAGCTGCAATAGATTATTTTCTTCCAGGAATGACAAGTCGGAGTGGCAAGAATCGTCTGTGTGGGCCACTCTCGCGGATGTGTTTCGCCCAACCGGCGGTAAGGAGGTCCTTCATTGCGTACCTAAGACAGATCTACTTCAGACCTTCGACCAAATAAAGATCTCCGAGCGTCCGATGGAAACCGTAGACGTAGGTTTTTCCGTCCGGGGTCATCAGGATAGGTCCGATGGTGGAGACGCCTGTGGGATCGAGGGGAGCAATCTGCTTCCAGACGGTTCTTTTTCCCGTGGCTAATTCTAATCGATAAACCTTGGCAGGCACCTCGCCAGTTCGGAAAAGATAGATGGAGTGGGCGTCCTGACTCCAAGTGATGGGAATATCTCCTGCTTCCATTCCACTCACGATTCGAGGGTCGCCACCCGCTGGAGAAAATAAGTAGCCTTTTTGGTCGGGGCCAATTCCTACGACCGCCTGGCCGTCCGGCGAAACCGCAAAGGCCTGGGCATCGACGCCCTCGGGGGAGATTGCTTTCGGTTTGCCTTGGGAAAGATCCTGGGTATAGAGCCGCACTCCGTGCCCAGTTTCGTTCCCTGCGAACACAAAGCGCTTGCCGTCCGGGAACCATCGTGCCCACTGGTGGTTAATGGAATCATTGGTCAGCGTTTGAGTTTCACCTGCTCCAGTAGGCAGCAGACGGAATTGCGCGGGCGAGTTTGGCGTCGCGATAATGACCCATTTCTGGTCGGGAGAAAGGGCGGTGGCGCCGCCTTCGCCGAGTCGAATCGCGGGTGTGCCATCGGTGTTCCGAATATAAACTGCGTAAGTTAGATCCTGGACATCTCCGTACTGGACTCCACCGCCAATTCCCTCCTCATCAAAAAGAAGGGTCTTGCCGTCGGCGGAGAGGTCAGCCGGATAGGAGTAGTCAAGCCAGGAAAGGTCGCGCTCTTTGGTTGCGCCATCGCCCATGGCCATGACCTCGCGTCGGCGATCAGCACGAGCCAGTAGCACGCGTCCATCGCGCCAGATATCGAACACAACCAGAGAACCAGGTACGCGCGTCACCAACCGTTGCTTTCCCGTCAAGGTGACCGCGGTGATGTAGTGGAACAGCCCCAACTCACTGGCGGTGAACCAGACCTCGTTTCCATCGGGCGTCCAGGCAAGACCCTGCGTACCGTACCACTCGCGGGTGAGCTCTTTCGTGTGACCAGAAACATCGACTACGGCAATCGAGCCTCCGTCGTCTCCCTGGTTGGGATGGTCCATGAAGGCAACGAAATCGCCCTTGGGGGAGACTCGCGGATAACTGATCCAGCCGCCACTGCTTTCGTAGAGAACTTTACCGGCGGGATACTCGAGCCGGTCGTGACCACCCACATTGCGCACCACCGCCAAGCTATTTCCGTCGGGAGACCAATCCGCCCATTCGACATCTTCGAGAATCGGGCGGGGTGCACCGCCAGCTAGCGGCGCTCTGGCCAGCGTGCCTACATTGATCCATGTTCCGACGGGGTGGCTGCCTAGGGAAAGGGCCATCTCACCCTTCGAAGAAATGGCCAGAAGCTCGGCGCGGCCCAGTCCCAGAGAGCGCGACTCGACCATGCCCTGGCGCGCGGAGAATGTCTCAACTGGATTTCCTTGCCACGCGGCGCTGTATAAGATGGTCTGCCCATCGGGCGCAAAGCGGGCTGAGCGAATTTCGCCTCGGCGAAAAGTAATCTCATGATAGAGGGGCGCGCTGGCTGCCGAAGATCCCCACAGGCGTTTGCCAGCCACCAGGCCGATTGCGAGTGCAACGAGAAAAACGCAAGAGATCAGCAGCGGCAGGAGCCGGGCGCTCCTTCGCCTCGTCTGCGGTGCGATGGCGACAAGCTCTTTCGCGCCGCCGGGCGCTAGTGGGACAGAACCGCTGACCCCGGCGCGAGAGAAATCGGTGTCACGTTTCATGCGCTTCAGGTCAGCGCGTAGTTCCGCTGCACTTTGGCAGCGCAGTTCGCGGTCCTTTTCGAGCGCCTTGTTCAAGACCATTCCCATTTGGGCTGGGAGCCCTGGATTCAACTGGACTGCCGGGGCAGGTATCTTGTTCAGGATTGCTTCAAAGACTACAGCCGAGGTAGCTCCCGAGAACGGCTGCTTGCCGGTAGCCATTTCGTAGAGCACGACACCGAACGAAAAAAGATCGCTGCGCTGGTCCAGAGGCTCGCCGCGCGCCTGTTCGGGTGACATGTAGCCGATCGTTCCCATGGCGGTTCCCGGCGTTGTGAGTTGATCGGGGCTGACGGCAGTTGGTGCGCCAACGGTGGCAGCCGAAGCATCCACGACGTGGCTCGGTTGCGGGGTGAGTTTCGCCAAGCCAAAGTCGAGGATCTTGGCCTGACCTCTTTGGGTGACAAATATGTTCGCAGGCTTGATGTCGCGGTGCACAATTCCGCCGGAGTGTGCCGCATCGAGGGCATCGGAGATCTGGATACCGAGTTCGAGCAGCTGTGCAGTCTTGAGCGGCTGGCCCTCGACCAGATGTTTCAAGGTTGAGCCTTCCAGGTATTCCATGGCGATGAAGGCTTGACCGTTTTCCTCGCCGATATCGTAGATGGTGCAGATATTTGGGTGATTCAGGGCGGAAGCCGCCTGCGCTTCACGCTGGAAGCGGCTAAGGACTTGAGGATCTTTGGCCACGTCGTCGGGCAGAAACTTGAGTGCGACAAAGCGGTGCAGCCTTGTGTCTTCGGCCTTAAACACCACGCCCATGCCACCGCCGCCGAGCTTTTGCAGGATGCGGTAATGCGAGATGATTTGGTCGGCCATTCTTGATAGTTCGAAGAGACCCGCCTCAGGGTCGCTTCATCTTAAGGGCGCGGCGTCCGTCCGTCAATAAAACGAGGGTGCGATCGCCGCGGTTCCACTCGGCCGGCTAATCGCACAGTTGCAGGCCAGTGATCCGGGACGTGCAACCGCTTGCTTGCAAAATCCGCACGGGTGGGGCAACCTCGAAGAGCATGTCTCGAACGAACAGATTTCCCTTTTCCTCCTCCTTGATGATTTTTCTTTTGATCGTTTCCGCTGGAACGGTTTGGTCGCAGGCCGGGCCGGAAGAAGGTGGGCACGAGGTGCAGGTGTGGGCCGGCGGCGGCCACTCGGTCCCTGGTGGTACGCAGGACACGGAAGCCTTCAATGCAGGCCTGCGCTATGGGTGGGTGATTACCGGGCCGCATTGGCCCGGATTTTTGCGCGGACGTTTCGAGTACACGGTGGATGCCGTGCCGGTTTACCTGATCTTTCAGCCCGCAAATACGGCGTACGCGGCGGGATTTGACCCGCTGGGTCTGAAGTGGAATTTCGAGCGGCGCGGAAGGTTCTCACCGTATTTGCAATTAAGCGGGGGAGTGCTGTTCAGCTTTCACGACATTCCTACTTATACCAATACCGTAAACTTCAGCCCCAGCGCGGCGTTGGGCACGCATATCCTCGGAGAGAAATATAACTGGAGTGTCGAAGTGCGGTACCTGCATATTTCGAATTCGGGTTTGGGGACGTTCAACCCCGGGTTGAACACGGTGCAGGTGAGAGTAGGGGTGGGAAGATTTTGGAAGAAGTGACCAGCGAGAGACGCTGGAGGGCATCCTAAATTCATCAACCACGAAGGGCACGAAGCCCGGAAATTGTAAACCCCCGCTTTAAAGGTTCTCCTGGATGAACCGGGGACCGAGGTGAACGTCGAGTTGAACGAGTGGTACATCACCAACCACCTTGAAGCTGTGGATCTCGCCAGCCTTGATGACAAAGATGTCTCCCGCGCCGCCCTCGAAGGTCTTCCCGCTTACCGTCCACACTCCTCTGCCTTCACGGATGAACTGGATCTCGTCATAAGGATGCCGGTGCGGGCCCGGCCCCGATCCGGGTTTCCCATGGTAGAGAAATACCGAAACGCCGGTGTCGCCCTGCTCAGCTCCGACAAACTCATGCGAATTACCAACAAAGGGCAGGTTCTCTTGGCGCACGTGATACATCTTTCGTCACCCTCCTGCGAGGATATGATGACCGTCATCACGGTTTAGGTCCACGAATACCAATGAGTGAAATCGAGATATTAGTGCGCCGGGGTAAACCGGCATGAAGCAGAGAATGGAAAATTCTTACGGGAAAGGAGTAGCGATCCACTCGGCCCCGAGTCTTGCGCTGCTACCGCGAGGGACACAGTGAAGCGTAGACAGAGGCATTCGGTGGGCGGGGCTATTGAGCTGCGGTACATCCAGGAATAGAAGGAAACTGATGTGTTCAGTGGGAGGTAAACTCACCGAGGTAAAAGTCAGAAACCTCGTA
>Ga0073928_10000509_pt1 | contig 91238 bp, 63 predicted proteins | sample PaiPotPPA55metaG_FD_76969 | JGI IMG/M metagenome (GOLD analysis project Ga0073928, IMG submission 76969) | Iron sulfur acid spring bacterial and archeal communities from Banff, Canada, to study Microbial Dark Matter (Phase II) - Paint Pots PPA... ...
AACTCTCGTCGGAGAAATCATCGCCGATGGCGCCTCCATCGAAGTTGCGCGCGCCAACGATAATTCTTCCTTGTTCTTCGAAATCCACGCCCTTAGGTTGGCCTCCCTCAGCCAAGGCCATCCTATGTCTTATAATGTCGTGCTGCACAACCCGCTCCCCCCAGGCGAAATTCGTGCCCACGGAAAAATCGGCCCATGGAACCACAATGACCCGGGGCAAACGCCCATCGAGGGCCAGTACGACTTCCAGAAGGCGGACCTCAGCGTCTTCAACGGCATTGGCGGTATGCTTTCCTCTCACGACGATTTTCGGGGAATTTTGGGCCACATCGAATCGAGCGGCAGGATCGACATACCCGATTTCATTGTCACTCGCAGCAAGCATTCCCTCCACCTGACAGCCGACTATCACGCCTTTGTCGATGGAACCAACGGCGACGTGCAGCTAGAACGCGTAACGGCGGCCTTCCTGAAGACACACGTCCTGGCTAACGGCAAAATCGCCGGTAACCCGGGACAACACGGCAAGACCGCTTCGATTGAATTAGCCGTTCACGACGGCCGAATGCAAGACGTTCTTCGCATGTTTGTCAGTGAACCGAAGCCTCCCTTCAACGGCATTACCAGCTTCCGCGCGCACGTAGTAATCCCTCCCGAAAAGCGCCCGTTCGTCCAAAAGGTTCTGCTCAGCGCAGATTTCGGCGTTGAGGGCGGCCAATTCACAAAATCTTCCACGCAAAAAGAAATCGACACACTCAGCGACAAATCCCGCGGTGCCAAGACCGATGAGCAGCTCGAAGACGACGACCCGGAAAGGGTCATTTCCAACGTTGCTGGCCACATCGATCTGCGCAATGCGACCGCTACCTTTGCAGACTTGTCTTTCAGTGTTCCAGGCGCGTCCGCTAGCATGCATGGCACTTACAATTTGCAAAGCGAAGCCGTCGATTTGCACGGCACGCTAAAGACGGACGCGGAACTCTCCAAAATGAGCAGCGGTTTCAAATCCGTTCTCCTAAAGCCTTTCGATGTTTTCTTCAAAAGAAAGAATGCCGGTGCGGTCGTTCCTGTCCACCTGATCGGTACCTATAAGAATCCACAGGCTGGCCTCGATCTGCCGGTCAAATCGTCCTCTCCCTCTGACGTCAAACCGACACCTTCCGCAAATTAAAGTGGGACAGACATTCTTGTCTGTCTCATTCTCCAGTTCCTTTCTGTTACGGCTGCAAACAGGCGAAAAAAAGAAGGATAATTGCTTGGTTATTTAGACAGTTGGTTTACGTAACCGGAGTGCGGAAATAAATCTAACTATGCGACAGGTGCTTTAGGGCAGCAAGATCTTGCCCCACAAAGAATTGGCGGTGGAGATTAGAAATTTGAGGCCGAGATTTCTTCGAAGATGAGATTTTTGTCCATATCGAGCATTTGCTTTCGGTAGAAGTGGATGGCCACAAGGATGACGGTTACGAGCGGGAGGAAGACGATGGCGCGCCAGGGATCAGCAAGGGACCAAAGTTCGAGATCGGGAAGATAAGAAGTGAAAATCACGAAGCTGAAAAGATAGGCGACGAAAATCAGGGCGGAGTGGCTTTGGAACGGCGGGTAGGAGCAGGTGAAAGGAATTTTTCGGAAGCGCAGCAATAGGAGTTCGACGAGCGCGATGGTACAGGCGGCGAAGACGGCAGTGTGCAAGAGCGCGGCGGCCAACCCCCAGAGGAGCCAGGAGCACGCGAAGCAAATGGGGACGAGTGGAACAAGCGAAAAGGTGAGAAGGACTTTTCGCGCGATGGGACGCGTTTCGAGAGTGTTTGAGTCAATCCAGAGGGCGAAGACCCAGTTGGCGCGGAGATCGGTGGGAATTTCGAAGGCCAAACGGATGCCGACGATGATGCAGAAACTTAGGATAAAGGTGATGGAGAGGAGATCGGCAGTGGGACTGCGCAGCACGGCCGCTGCGTTCCCGTGGAATCCCGACGCGAAAGCTTGCGCGCTTACAACTAGCCCCATAGCGACAAATGCCGACGCGATCTGCAGGTGAGTTTCGCTGCGAAGCAGTGTGCGAGTAATGAAGTGGAAGCAGGCGCGTTGCTGCGGGTCGCGGAGGATAGTGCGGTCAAAAAGGCTAACGGGAACGAGATGAAATTGCGAGCGCGGGAGGGGGCCAACTTCCGCGGTTTCTGGAATGCGGATGAAGGACCGGCGAAAGCTGAGAGCGTAAGAGAGAATTGCGACACCGAGACACAGTCCTAGAGCGAACAGTGCGGTGCGCGTCATAGAAGCGAAAAAAGGATTGCGGCCGTTGCCCCAGAAAGTCTGGCCCAGCCCTAGAAACCAGACCGGAGGCAGGAAATTGACCGCTAGCTTGCTGATGTGCGCAACTTGGCCGAGGAAAGAAGTAACTGCAAAGCTTGTGGCAAGCAGGGCGAACAGAAAGAGCGCGATCAGAAAACGCACATACAAGGAAATTCTGCGGAAGAGCGCGTACGGCAGCAGCGCCATGAGCAGGCCGATTATGGCGAAGACAGCAAAGAAACTGAAAGCGCTGGCGAAGATGACCGTCGCGGCGTGGCCTGCGGCGAATTGCAGGAAGACTCCGAAAGAGACTTGCGAGCCGACTACAGCGATGGGGAAGAGTATGAAACTGGCGGCGTTCACGTCGAGGGTGAGCGCAACGGCGAAAAGAAAAATGGCGCCGAGATTTCCTAGAAAAATACGGCGGAGGGAGATCGGAAGAGGAACAATGTTCGAGTAATCGCGACGGTCGAGGAAGAGAGCATCCCAGCGCCACACCGCAGCAGCGCCGGTGACGACCATGCTCAGAACGATGAAGAAATATTCATCAGGGATGGTGGCGATAAATGGGTCGAAGACTCCATCGCCGCGCATCCAGCGGATGAGCGAGCCGTATTTTTCGAAGAGCAGAAGAGAGACCAGGACGCCCGGCATGGCGAGCAGAATGAGGATGACGCCGAGAGCGACATCCATCTCGGACGCGCCGGAGTCTTCGCCTCCGTGGAAAACGCGCCCGATGAAAACGCGGAGAAGAGTAGGAAACGGGCGGCGAGAGTGCGCTTCCCAGGCAGAACGGAAGAATTGTTTTGCGCGCGCGATCAAGGCGAAACCATAACATCGACGATCTCGTTCGCGATTTGAGCGACGTCTCGATCCTCGACCAGATGAAGGAAGATACTTTCCAGCGACGTTTCGCCGATGCGCTGGCGAACTTCTTCGGTGGAACCGCTGGCGATCACTTGGCCTTTCCTGAGGATGAGCAGACGCGAACAAACTTTTTCAACGACTTCGAGAACGTGCGAACAATAAAAAATCGTTTTGCCCTTTGCGCTGAGGGATTGAATAAGATTTTTGAAGATAAGAGCGCTCGTAACGTCGAGACCGGATAGAGGCTCGTCGAGGATGAGAACGTCGGGATTATCCATGAGCGCAGAGATAAGAAGGATGCGCTGGCGCATGCCTTTGGAATAGGAGCCTATCGATAGGTGCCGATGCGGAAAAAGAGAAAAGAGTTCGAGGAAGGCGTCGATTTTCGCTTTCATGCGCGGCGGAGGCATGCCGCGCAGAGTGCCCACCAGTTCCAGATACTCCAGTCCGGTTAAGTAGGGATAGAGATTGGCTTCTTCCGGGACGTAACCGAGATGTTTGCGGTAGCCGACGAGATCGTGCTGGATATTTTTGCCATGAAACAGAACCTGGCCGCTGGTGGGTTCCAGTAGGCCAATGATCATCTTGACCGTGGTGCTTTTGCCTGAGCCGTTTGGTCCGAGATAGCCGAGGACCTGGCCGGGCTCAAGGCCGAAGTCGATGCTATGGACAGCGAGCACCGAGCCGTAATATTTCGTGAGCCCTCGCGCTTCGAGCATCGGGCGCCTTCCTGCGAGCGGACGGTCTACGAGCGAATCCCAGGATAGTTGGTTTGACACCGAGCAGTCAGAAAAGTTTCCAATGAAGACGGCACATCGAACCCCAGTGAATCAGCAAATATTTTGAGATGCGCTGGGTTGTGTGCAAAAGGAGTCTGAATGCTGACAACATCTCATCAGCAAGATTGAATTTCCTTCAAGCAAGAGTAGACGCTCGGCCTACACAGGGCACAGCACCAAGACGGTCACAGCATGCTGTGCCCGTACGAGTGAAAGTCAAAGCGGTGAAAGTCAGTGCAAGGTGGACCGAAAAGGCTGCGTGCAGAGCTGTGTCTGCCGATTATTGTGAAGACCATCGGAGTTCAAGACGCGGGGATGGCGCGTTTTCGCCAGAAGAAGTACGCGGGGAGGCCTAGAGCGAAGAGTGCGATGGCGATGGCCAGGTTTATGAATTGTTTCGGGTCGAGAAGGGCCACGACGATGGCGTTTCCGACAATGGCAGCGGCGGCGAGGACGAAAAGAAGGGGCGTCCAGGGGTAGCCGGGGACGCGATAGGGGATGGCTAGGCCTTTGCCGACGCGGCGTAGCGGGAATATGGCGGCTGCGCCTAAGCCGTAGAAAATCCAGCCGATAAAGATGACGCCGCCGATCAGTTCGGCGAATTTGCCGGCACAGGCTAGGACTGCGGACCACGCGCCAAGCGCAACGATGGCGGCGGCGGGCGTCTGGAAGCGCGGGTGAACTTCGGCGAGTTTTTTGAAGAAGAGATTGTCGTTGGCCATGGCGTAGAAGACGCGGGGAGCGGTGAGGATGACGCTGTTTGCGGCGCTGAAGGTGGAGACGAGGATCGTGAGGGCGACGATGATTTCAGCTCTGCGGCCGAGGACGACACCTACGGAGGTGGAAGCAATGGTATTGCTGGCGGTTGCGCCCGCAGGGCCCAGCGCCACCAGATAAGCAACAACTGCCATTAGGTAGAGACCTGCGAGAACCAGCGAGCCTAGCAGAAAGGCGCGGGGAAAGGCTTTCTGGGGATTGACGACTTCGCCGGCGCTGTAGGTGCCGAATTGCCAGCCTTCGTAAGCCCAGAGGACGGAGATCATGGCTAGGCCAAAGCTGGAGAGCAAGCCGACGCCGTGCTGGGTTGAGCCGAGGGCGGAGGGTAGGTCTCCGGCGTGGCGACCGAGAGACAGGAGGATGACGCTAAGAATGACGATGATGCCGACCTTGATGAGCGTGGTCCAGTTCTGGAGGTTGGAGCTTTTGCGGGTGCCCCAGACGTTGACGGCGGTGACGATGGCAATCATCGCAACGGAGAGAACGGTTTTGCCAATGGCGGATAAAGGGATGATTTCCGCCAGGTGTTCCGTGAAGGCGCGGGCCAGGGCGGCGACGGAGCCGCTGGCGATGACCAGGAACAGGCACCAGCCGTACAGAAAAGCGGGGATGCGGCCGAAACCGTCACGGATGAAACAATAGAGGCCGCCGGCTTCGGGGTTTGTGGCGGCTAGTTCGGCGTAGGTGAGGGCGCCGAGAAGGGAGAGGGTGCCGCCGCCGATCCAGACCAGGAGAGAGTAACCGACGGAACCGTTTAGCTGGCGAAGGATCAGGCCGGGCGTTAGGAAGATGCCAGAGCCGATGACCGAGCCGATGAAGAGTAGGAAGAGGTCGCGCAGGCGGAGGGTTCGGAGGAGGGGTGGCATTAGCTGGTGGCGCGGACCTTGGAGCGCGTGTTCAAGGGTTGCATCATAGCCGGAGTTTGGCGACGGTCAATCGAAAGTTTTGTGAGTGAGCCTCTCCGTTTCGTGGGGCGATGCCGCCCTCATTTGACCGTTTTGGCGAAGGGCGTAGAAACGTGCGCACAGGCAGGAGTGCCTGTGCTACCGGAACTGGTTAACGATAACTACCCCCCTCCCCCCCGATTTTTGCGTAAGTGTTCATTCTAGAGGGAGTTAAAGTTGTTTGTTTTGATACACTTTTGTAAGTGTTGATTCTAAATAACTTGTTCGCACCAAAATTGTGAAAACCGTTGGATTGTTTTTGTAAGTACAGAAAATAAATGGTTTAGCGTGATTGGCTCCAGAAAGCAAAAACGCCAGCAGGATGCTGGCGCTACACGGAAAAGGCGCAATGATATCCAGTACGTACTCTACGCTAAGAGTAAGAGTTTGTCAATAGGAAAAACGGGGAAGATTTGTTACATGGAGTTGTATTTGAGAACTGCGGGCTAGAGGCCGATGATGGGGGCGGGCATGAAGCAGAGTATGAAGACGACTAGGGTTAGTAAGGCGGCGTAACGGCGCGGGGGGTCTAGGGGAACGGGATCGTAAATTGGGGCGATGCGGAGGAAGCGGAGGCCGAAGAGAAGGGCAGCCCAAACATACCAGCCGTACCAGAAGAAATAGCCGAGGGGAAGGAGGGCGAGGGGGAGAAGGAGTGTGGAAAAGCGATGGAGGCGGGCGTTGATGGAGCGGAGAATGTGGCCGCCGTCGAGTTGTCCGGCGGGGAGGAGGTTTAGCGTTGTGGCGAAAAGGCCGACCCAGGCGGCGCGGCCTACCGGGGGAAGCAGGAGGAAGTGAGGATTTACGCCAGGATGAATTAGCGCGTCCAGAAGACGAAGAAGCAACGGAGTGCCGAAGATTACGTTGTTTTGGGTGGGATCGGAATTAGCAATTGCGGGGACGATAGTTGAATGGAGTACGCCGTACATAAGGGCGGGAAAGGCGAAAACAAAACCGACTAGCGGGCCGGAGGCACCGACGTCAAAGAGAGCGCGAGTGGTGCGGATGGGAGAACGCATGAGGATGAAAGCGCCGAAGGTGCCGATGAGGCTGGGGAAGGGAATGAAAAACGGGTAGCTGGAGTGAATGTGATGGCTGCGGCAGGCGAAGAAATGGCCCAATTCGTGAGCGAGAAGGATCGTTAACAGAGTGACGGCGAAGGGCAGGCCGGCGAGAAGCCCTGCGGGGTTTTTGTAGAAGAGAGCGAAGGAGCGGAGGAATTCGTCGAGAGAAGCGGCTTGATTGTTAGCATAGGCGACGGCGAATTGGGTGCCCGCTGCCAGACAGGTGCAGAGCGTCAGGAGAAACAGCGCTACGGCGAAGACGAGCGATTTGAGAGATGGGCGGGGGAAAATCGGGACGTAAAATTGCGCGGTCGGCGGAAGAGCGCTCCAATCATTCGGGAGTGGGACAGTGTCCAGCGCGGAATCGGGAGGTGGTGTACTCACAAAGAGATCGAACGCTCAAAAAGATTTACAAAGACCAGTACAGCACAATTGGGTGAGTTTGCGCCAGCGGGTCAAATTGCGGGTAGTGGTCCGTTTGAAAAGATTAGCCGAAATATAGGCGCTTGTGGATGAGACAGGGGGAAATGATCTTTAGATATTTGTAATTGCCATCCTCAAAGCCAGTTTGAACGCAACCGCACAGCATATCCGTGAACTGAATGCCGAGACTTTGACGGCTTTCCAGTGGTTGAGTGCGAAGCGCAGTCTTACACCCTACATCGAACCATAAACCTATCTGCAAATAATCGGGCAAGCTATTCCCGGTTTCAACCTTTATCGATCTAGGGTCTAGAATCATCAGCACTTCCGCATGCCACGACATCCTATTGTGTTGGCCTAGCGTGAAATGGAGAGAGGGCGCTCTACGTTAGTGAGTAATTCCGCACTTCGAGGCGGAGATTCTCAACGCATCAGCGTATCGATCCGATGAGGATTTGGAAGCAGCGCAAGTGGTCCCTGGTCACTGTTTTCGCGTTCCGTCTCGTTCTCCCTGATCCGCAGAAAGCCAACGGTATTGCTCGTATCGATGTTGAACGCTCCCACGATGTCGCCGCGAGCGTTGATCCCATAGGCGGAAGTGGCGATAGCACCAGGGACATCAATCGTGGTGAACTCGCCTTCGCGGAGCAGAAAACCATACACATTGCCATTTAGCGGATAAGATATACACGGCGCGGTAGCGATATCGCAGTAATCGCCCACGATGTCGCCGCGAGAATTGAGTCCAGCATTGGCTCCATCAACTCCAGTCTCAACGGCGCCGGGGAAATCAATCGACGTGAACTTGCCCTCACTGAGCAGAAACAGATGGGACCTTCTCTCGGGACCGGCATCGCGGTAGCGCCCCAGGATTTGTCCGTGAAGGTTGATCTTGTACGCCTGGGTACCGAGGGCGTCGGGGACGTCAATCGACGTGAACTTGCCCTCGCTGAGCAGGAAACCGTGAGTGCGATTGTTTACAACAAGCCCGCATTGCGGTGCGGAGGTATCCACGCAGTAAAATCCCACGATGTCACCGCGAGAGTTAATCCCAACCGGCCTGGTATCCGTAGCGCCGGGGAAATCAATCTGAGTGAATTCCCCGTCTTTCGTTCGCAGGTATCCGTGAATTTCCCCCGGCACTCGAGCGTACCACCCCACAATGTCGCCCCTGCGGTTAATCGCGTCTGCATGGGTGCGGATACTCCCGGGGAAATCAATTCTGGTGAACTCGCCGTCCTCGGTTCGTAGAAAGCCAGAGCGGTGGCTGTCGGGAGCGGCGTTGTACGCTCCAACCATGTCGCCCCGATCATTGATGTCGAAGAGAAACGTGAACGCGCCGTCGGCGTCGGGAGGCTGAATCGTAGTGAAGGTCGGGTCGTCGTCTTGTGCCGAAGCTCTCGGGACAAGGGCTAGCACGAAGCTAAGCGCGAGCAAGAAAAGTGTGTATCGTCGTAGCATTCTCCTCTCCTTTCGAAAGCGGCGTAAGTAGTTAGCCGGAATTTCTGTTTTTAGCTTCCTCTTGGCCCGAAAGCCTAGCCCTCCTGTCCCGGCGTGTCAACCGCGGGGTCTTTTTAGGACTCCGAATTCAATAAGTTAACTAGCTCTTTTATTGTACGTGCTGTGAAGTGCCACAGTTACACGGGGATGCAATAGGCGTGGATTTCAAACGGGCCCACCAAATTGCGGCAGTAACTTAGGTCGAAGGACCCGCCATGTACCAGAATGGACCGTCAGAGGAACCGAAGACACTTTTGCCGGTTACGTTGACCTGACTCTAGAACGTTTAGGCCATCCCATGCACAGCTTTTCCACAAGGATAATTTCTGTGAGTGATTTGTCGGCATCGTGACGCAAGACTGTCGTGGCGCAAGACTGTCGTGGCGCAAGACATGGTGACGCAGACATGGTGACGCAAGAATCCGCCGGACCGCGCTTATAATTTCGATGTGCAATTTTGTACAGATACTGTTTTGCGAGCGTGATAGTTTTCTCCCATTCGGGCTGGCATTGCTGAGCAGTATTCGATAGTCAAGCATGTCCAGCTAAGTTCGCTCCGTGCAGGAGGCTAGATGCCTTCGGCTGTTCATTAAATCGCAGGTGTTTGGAGGTGAACTGTGGCCCATTTCCCTGTAATTTCAGAGGGCGCCATCGCAGGAGATGTAAAAAAGGTGTTTGAGGAAATAAGGAGGGAAAAGCGGCTGCCATTCGTTCCCAACTTTTTTAAGACCTTGGCGCATTCCCCGGAATCGCTCGAGGCAACGTGGATGGCCTATCGTGGAATCTCGACGCGCGGGGCGCTGCCCGAGGCGCTGAAGGAAATGATTTTCGTGGCAATCTCCGCGGCGCGGGACTGCCAATACTGTGAGGCCGCGCATCTGGCTTTTTGCAATCTTTTGAACGTCGAGGCCGACAATCTGAGGGTGCTCACCGAAAATATCGATGTACTGCGACCGGAGCGTACAAGGGACATCGTTCGCTTTTCGGTTAAGTGCGCTTTGGCCCCTCGCAGCGTGGAGCAATCCGATTATGACAACCTGCGGCAGCATGGGGTGACCGACGGCGAGATCATTGAAACCATCGCTATGTGTGGTTTCGCGATGTATGCGACTACAGTGGCAGATGTACTCCGGTTAGACGTAGATCATGAGGTTAGGAACGTGCTCGAAACCCAAAAGGCAGTAGCGTGTTGAATGCCTTTTACAGTTTTGGGCGGGAGGCGCTTCTCCTGGAGACCGTGTCTATTGTTGCCCGATGCCGGAATCCGCAGACCTTTTGGACCGAAACGTTGGGGCGGCTAAAGTGGATTATAGACTTTACGCGAGTGGATGTGGCGCTACGAAATCTAGACCAGCGAACCTACAGCTTACAAACTGTATTTGAGCTGCGGCCGGTGCCCTTAGCTTCCGAGGTTGCCCTCCCGGTCAGCCGGGGTATCGTTGGCAAAATGCTGCGAAGTGGCGAAGCTTGCCACCTCTTCCAACCGGGCATAGAGCCCTTTGAGGGTGATTGTATTGTCGATGAGGGTCTTGAAGACGGCTCGTTACTATCGATCTTAAGTGTGACTTTGGAGACAAACGGAACGGTGCTGGGAGTTCTCAGCTTCGGCAGCACCGAGGAACGCGGATATTGTCATCGGGACATGGAAATTGCCTCTCGATTCGCGACCCACGCAGCGATTGCCATTCAGAATTGGCAACATTTGATGAAACTAAAAGAGGACGCGATACTGCTGGACCTCGCAGGCGATAGGTTGAGGGATTCTCAGGCCACACTCGAAACCCTGGTGGGGGAACGCACCGCGGCATTACGCAGAGTTACCCAGCGGCTGTTGAAAATCCAGGATGAGGAGAGACGCAGAATAGCGCGTGACTTGCACGACAGTACGAGTCAAATTCTTGCCGGGGCGATGATGAACATTGGGGCACTTCAGGCGCAGTTTGGCAAAGAAGACCCCACGTCGGGCGCTCTGGCGGAAATTGCCGATCTTGCGGATCGGGCCCTTCAAGAAATTCGCACGACCTCCTATCTATTGCATCCACCGCTGCTGGACGAAATTGGCCTATCCTCGGCGGCCCGCTGGTATGTGGAGGGATTCTCAAAGCGTAGCGGGATTCAAGTTGATCTTGATTTTCCCTCCGGTTCTGAAAGATTGCCAAGTGATATAGAGATGGGACTCTTTCGGATCCTCCAGGAGACCCTGACCAACGTGCATCGCCATTCCGGAGCGTCCATTGTGAGCGTCGGGCTGGAGAAACAGTTAGAAGCGGTTAACTTCGAAGTGAAAGACAATGGACACGGCATAGCACCGGAGTTATTGGAGCGTTTGCAGAAAATTACTATGGAGTCAGGGGTTGGCTTAGCTGGAATGCGGGAACGGGTGAGCGAATTGAACGGCAAGTTGGAGATGGAGTCCAATCCGCATGGCACCACCGTACGTGTCCGGGTACCGTTGCCTTGCGCCGACCACCTAGCAAATTCGGATCAGTTGGAGGATCGGAGTCGATGCACCGCGGCAGCGTAGCAGGCCGGTGGCGCCGATCCGCTGAACTCCCTTCTCCTAGAAATTCAAGGCAGTCTATACCGGAAACTTTCGAGGGCAACGAATCGGAGTCGTTCGGTACGGGTGTGGTGACTCCTGGTAAGTCACCTAACGTTCCCGCATGGGCAGCGAAGCGCTGCAACAATTCAAACTTTTGAACTACTCGGACTGGCCGAAGGTATTGCAGGCCGTGATTGTGCCGTTTTCCAGACCGGCCTGAAACCAGTGCATCCGCTGTTGGGAAGAGCCATGCGTGAAGGATTCCGGACTGACATGGCCGGTGGACATTTTTTGCAGATGGTCATCCCCGACGGCAGAGGCAGCACCCAGCGCCGATTGCACGTCTCCGCTTTCGAGCAGGCCGCGTTGTTGAGTAGAGTGCGCCCAAACGCCGGCAAAACAATCGGCCTGGAGTTCCAGTTTCACAGAGAGCGGGTTCGCTTCGCGCGAATTACTTTGCTGAAGCTGATGGACCTTGCCTTCAATGCCCAGCAGTTTCTGAACGTGATGCCCCAGTTCGTGCGCGAGAACATAAGCCTGAGCAAATTGGCCAGGCGCTCCGAAGCGGCGGCTCAGCTCATCGAAAAAGCCGAGGTCAATGTAAACCCTCTCGTCTTCGGGACAATAAAAGGGACCCGTGGCAGCCGCGGCGCCGCCGCATCCGGATCGGGTGCTATCGCGAAAAAGCACCAGCTTGGCATGACGATATGAAGTGTTGGTCTGTTGCGGCAGAATTTGCGTCCAAGTCTTCTGCGTGTCATCGAGTACGAAAGACACGAATTGTACCAGCGGCTTCTCAGCGGTATCGCGAGCCGGGTCGGGTTGGCTGACGGTGGTGCCGGGATCTGCAGTCCCGCCCCCAAGTAGCGTAAAGAGGTTGGTTCTGAAAATAAAACTGAGAATCAGGAGAATAAGCGCGCCGCCGATGCCCATATGGAGGCCGCCAAATTGGAAACCACCGCCGCCCCCACTGTCGTCGCGGCGGTCCTCGATGTCCTGGCTCTCACCACCGGGCGACCAATTCATAAATTTGTTCTCCTTACGGAAGAAGACCTGTCGACAACATCTTCTTAAGCGGGCTGTATGGCGACACTAGCAACGACGACGGAGAGGTGACAATACAGGCTTTGAGGTATACGGCGCTATTGGGCGTTCGGCTGGTGGGGCGGGAATATTACTTTTTTGTGGCTTCGATGCCTTGGAGTTCTTTGCCGGGTTTGAAGCGTACGGCTTTGCCGGGGGGAATGTTGACTTCTTCGCCGGTGCGGGGGTTGCGGCCGATGCCGGTCTTGCGGGGCTTGACGCTGAAGACGCCGAAGCGGCGGAGCTCGATGCGCTGGCCGCGGCCGAGAGCTTGCTTGAGGGATTCGAAGATGGTTTCGACGGCTTGCTCGGCCTTGGTGCGGCTGATGAGAGTCTTGGCGACAACCGCATTCACGATGTCCAGCTTGATCACACGCGCCTCCTGCTTCTTTGGCAAATGCTAGAGGGTGGGCCGCAGGTTGTCAAGACGAGATGGGTAAACTACACTGTCTTTCCTTTTGGCGAACTTTTTTGCCGCTGCTAATTTCATTTAATGATTGAGGAGGCGTGGATGTCCGTTAAGCCAGACCGGTGGATCCGCAAGATGGCGCTGGAACATAAGATGATCGAGCCCTTCACCGACCGGCAGGTGCGCGAAGGCGTGATCAGCTATGGAGTTTCGTCGTACGGCTACGACATCCGGGTGGCGGACGAATTTCAGATTTTCACGAACGTGAATTCGACGATTGTGGACCCGAAGCATTTCGATCCGAGGTCACTGGTGCCGTTCAAAGGCGAGGCGTGCCTGATTCCGCCGAATTCTTTTGCGCTGGCGCGGTCAGTGGAATATTTCCGGATACCGAGGAATGTTTTGACGATTTGTTTGGGGAAGTCTACGTATGCGCGGTGCGGGATTATTGTGAATGTGACGCCGTTTGAGCCGGAGTGGGAAGGGTTTGTGACTTTGGAAATCAGCAACACCACGCCCTTGCCGGCGAAGATCTATGCGAATGAAGGGTTGTGCCAGGTGCTGTTCTTTGAGTCGGATGAAGATTGCGAAGTGAGTTACAAGGATAAGAAGGGGAAGTACCAGGCGCAGAGCGGGATTGTCCTGCCCCGGTTGTAAATCCAGAGTTGTAAATTAAATTTGAGTTGAGATTTGAGTGAGTCTGGTGTTGGAGACGGGATATTTGTGTTCGCGCCAGGCTTCGAGGCCGCCTTCGAGGGGGCGGATACGCTTGATGCCTTGTTTTCTGAGGAGGAGCGCCACACGGGCGCTGGTAGCTTCGTTTGGTCAAGTGCAGTAGAGAATGATTTCGCGATCGCGGGGCAGACGGTCGTTTTTTTCTTCGAGCTCCTGGGCATCCATGCGGAAGGCGCCGGGAATGGTTTCGGGGTCGGCTTCGAAATCCATGGAATGACGTAGATCGACGATGACGACTTCTTCGCCGGCGTCGAGCTTTAGTTTAAGTTCTTCGACGGTGATGCGCGCGATGCGAAGTTCGCGAATGAAGTGCCGGCGCGCGAGGAATTTATATCCCAGATAGGATACGAGCGCGCCAATGACAATGACTGCGAGCCAGCCGCCGAGGGAAGCGGCGTGTTCGGCGATGCGCTCGATTTGGCCGCTGAAAACGTAACCGATGCCGAGGAAAGTGGCGGCCCAGAGAAGCGAGCCAGCGGCGTCGAAGATCAGAAAGCGCCTGAGGCGCATCTGGAAGACACCGGCGAGCGGCGGGGCGACAGTGCTGAGGCCCGGAAGGAACTTGGCAAAGATCAGGGAACGCGCGCCTTGCTTGGAGAAAACTCCTTCGGTGCGGCGGACGCAGGAATCCGGCTCGATGGAGATTTTGCAAAGGAATTGCAGAACTTTGATGCCTTTGTGGCGGCCAAGCTGATACCAGATGGAATCGGCGGACACCGCGGCCAACGCGACGATGAAGAGGGACGCAAATATATTTAGCTGATGGGAGCCGGCTAGAGCGCCTGCGGCGAGCAGTAGCGGAAGCGAGGGAATAAGTACTCCGGCCTGTTCGGCGAAGACCCAGGCTAGCAAGACGACATAGCCGTGATGGAGGAGGAATTCAAGCGTGCGGTGCATTTGGCGGGGCGGGTCCTCTGAAACTTTGTAAACGACTACTGAGAGACGATAGGAGAAGTATGCCCCCAGCGGCCCGACATGACAAATTCGGTTAAAGGTTTGCGTGTTCGAGGCGCAACCTCGCGATCGTGCAGTTTTTGAGGAAGAGACTTGGGATCTCCGGGATAGCCGATGGCGATGGCGGCGATGGGCTCCCAGTCCTCGGGAATCTCGAAGACTAGTTTGGCTTTGGCGGGGTCGAAGCCGGCCATTTGGTGAACGGCAAGGCCTCTGGAGGTGGCTTCGACACTGAGGAGGGCTGTGGCGGCGCCGGTGTCGTAGAACGCGTTGCGGTTTGGAGAGCCATTGGCTTGAAATTTGAGGCCCGCGACGGCAAGGACGAGAACGGGAGCGTCTTTGGCCCAGCTGGCGTTGAACTCCACAAGAACGCTGAGCGTTTTCGCGAAATTTTCCGCATCTTCTTTTGTGGCAACGAGGTAAGCCCAAGGTTGTTCGTTGTTGCTGGAGGGGGCCCAGCGCGCGGCTTCGAAGAGGCTGGCGAGAACGGCGGGTTCGATAGGCTTCGCTGCGAAGGCGCGCGGACTCCAGCGATCGCGGATCAAATCGTGGACGGGGAAGTTTGTTGGAGCTGGCTTCTGCATGGGTTTCTTCCTTTGGATTAGTTCGGGGATTTGATGATCGAGCGCGGGTGAGAGGTACACGCGTGAAACTGTGTTGTGCTCTTTACTTCATTCTGACTTCTCCCGGAGCGAAGAGAGAGTTATCGCTTCGCTCCGAAAGAGGCAGAGAGTTCCCCCAGTAACGCCAGCGGCGTTTATGTGACTGATTGCTTGGGCCCGCTTGCTTGCTGCGAGCCTGATTACTTGGAGCCTGACTGCTTGCGCCTGATTACTTGGCGGCCTTTTGAAACATTTCGGCGTCGATGGTGATGGAGATTTCATCGCCGATCATACCTGGGCCGTACGTGATGCCAAAGTCCTGACGAGTGATTTTGGAACTGGCGTTAACGCCGACGCGTTGATTGCCCCAGGGATCCTTGACGGGAGCTGTCGGGCCATCCACATCCAGGACGACTTCTTTCGTGGTGCCGCGAATGGTGAGGTCGCCGGTGACCTTGAGTTTGCCGGGAGCTACTTGCTCGACGCGCTTAGACTTGAAAGTGATAGTGGGGAAGTGCTCGGCGTCGAAGAAATGGTTGCTGCGAAGGTCTTTATCGCGGTCTGGCACGCGCGTGTCGACGGAATTGACGTCAATCGTGACATCTACCGTTGATTTGGTGATGTCCTTGTCGTCGAGCTGTATGGAGCCTTTTACGCTGGTAAATGCGCCACGGACCGTGGAGATGGCCAGATGCTTGACGGCAAATTGTGCCGACGAATGCGCGGGATCGATTTGCCAGTTGGAAGTCGCCGCTGCGGCGGGCAGGGAAAGAGCGGCTGCCAGTCCGGCGGTGACTGCGATGCGAGAGAAAATTTGGTCCATGAGTGTTGCCTCCTTAGTTGATCGCTGCGTTTAAGCAGATTTAGAGTTTGTGCGTTTAGTACGTTACTCCGGCCCGCGAGCGCGGACTTCCTCCAACAGCTGGGCGAGAGTCTTTAGGCGTACAGCGGGCAGGTGGTGGAACTGACGCTTGTGAAGCTCGCGAACAGGCTGATCGAGACTTTTTAAAAGAGCTAGGCCCGCAGGGGTGATGCGGGTTTTGATGACACGGCGGTCATCGGTCTGGCGGGCGCGGGAGATGAGGCTGCGCCTTTCCATGCGGTCGAGGAGACGGGTCATGTCCGGGTCGTGAGAAATCATGCGTTCGCCGATGGCGCGGCAAGCGAGGCCGGCGGGTTCGGCTCCTCGGAGAATGCGGAGGACGTTGTACTGCGTGCCGGTCAGGCCGTGGGGCTTGAGGAGTTGCTCGGCTTCGAGGCCGAGAGAATCGGCGGTCTTCTGGAGGGAGATGAAGATGCGGTCTTCGACGGGAAGAACAGGGTGGGAGGGATTGCGGCGACTCATGGCGGTAGGATAGTCGTTATGACGACTAATGTCAAGAGGAAATAATAAAGCGCAACAGGCTGCTCGTCCTTAACGGCCGCAGCGGGGAGCGGGGCAGTCTCAAGCCTCGCGTATAGTTCTGAGAATCTCGGCGGCCGAACGCACCTTTCGTGGTTCGCCTAACGAGGCGATCACGTCCTTGGGCAGCGCGGCCCCGACTTCGTCACTCGCCACGATCGGCGGCCCCCCAGGGAAGTACAACACGACGGGACCGCAATTGAGGACGTGGAACAGCGCGTCCCAGAAGCGTGGATCGCCGCATGGCCTCTCGACATGAAAGGACGAAAGCAAATCGCTCGCAGAAGTCACGGGCGTCACGCCAATGTGGCACGTGTTTAAAGGATCGTACTGAATCTTCCAATAGTCGGGTTCAGACTCTTTCTCGATGACCGGGAAAAGAGATCGGAGTTCAGCCCTTGGGATCTTTAAAGGATCGCCGTGGACGATGGGCTGGAAGTAGAGATCGAAGCTCATGGGTTTTGCGCTTTACGGTTTGCGAACGGGGCGGAGCTGGATTTCGCTTAGGAAGCTTTGCGGGCCTTGGGTAACAATCATTTCCACGGCATGAGCGACGTCTTCCGGTGAGAGCACTTTGGCCGGATCTTTTGAGCTGTGACCGGAGAATTCAGTGGCCACGCTGCCGGGGCAGATGATGCTGACGCGAATGCCGTGCTCGCGGAGATCTTCAGCCATGCAGGCGGAAAGGCCCTGGAGACCCCACTTGGAGGCGCAATAGATGCCGCCGTCGGCGAAGGCGTTGCGGCCGGCGAGAGAACTGATGTTGATGATGTCTCCGGCGCCGCAACGGATCATCGTGGGAGCGACGGCGCGAGAGACGAGAAAAACGCTCTTGAGATTGGTGTCGAGGACGCGGTCCCAGTCGGCTTCGGTTTTTTCATGGGCCGGGCCGAAGAGGCCGATTCCGGCGTTGTTGACCAGGATGGAGATCGGGCCTAGCGCGGCTTGCGTTTTGTGCACAAGGGCAGTTACATCGGCAGACCGCGAGACGTCGGCAATTTGCGAAAAGAAAGACGAACCGGAATTCTTTAGCTCGGCTTCGGTCGCGGCAAGAGCCTTCGGATCGCGTCCACAGACGGCCACTCCCGCGCCTAGTTTGGCAAGGCGGAGCGCGATAGCTCGGCCTATGCCGCGATTGCCGCCGGTGACAAGGGCGACAGCTCCGGTGAGCGGGGCGGTTTGGCGGGACGATGAATTTATAGATGCTTTTTGAGCCATTTAAATTCTTCCTCTCGCTTGCCACCTTTTTTGTGCGAAACTCATCTTACCATCCAGGAGTCTAAGCAGTTCCCTCATGGCTTGGGATCGTCGAAGGTACGTGGGGAAGCCGGAGAGAAGCTTGCAGTCGAATGGAATGGTTTCACAGGCGCTTCAAATTTTTCTATGATGATGGCTTGCGGATAGACCGGGGCTTTTCCTATAATTCCCAAGTTTTGGAAGCACCGCAATTATTGGCAGAAGAAGTGCAGCAAGACGGGCAACGGAAATGCCAGATTGAAACTTGGGCGAGGAGAGTGGGAATGAGTGGAACACGCAAAGTGGCAGGCCTCGCGATGGTCGCGGCGCTTCGTCTGATTCTGGGGAGCGGGCTGAGCGCGTTGGCGCGGCCACAAGCGCCCGCGGCGGCTGGGCAAGACGCCGCGGCAGGGAAGCAGCCGTATACGATGGCGGAGTACAACTCGTATCAGGCTGCAGCCGCGGAGAAAAATCCGGCGCAGCAGATCAAGGCGCTGGACGATTTTGTCTCGAAGTATCCAAACTCTGCTTTGATGATCTACGTTTATCCGCTCTACGTCCAGGCTTACGGGCAGCTGAAGAACTATCAGAAAGTGATCGAATACTCGGACAAAGTTATCGGGCTGGGAAGCAAGATTGACGCCGGCGGGCAATATCAAGCGCTGTACGCGCATGCGTTTGCCTACAACGCCCTTACGGCATCGCAACCCGGCTGGGCCAATGACGCTGCTAATGCAAAGGCTGCGCGCGACGCGGCTGTGGCTGGATTGAAGGCGCTCGATGACGTGAAGAAGCCGGACACCATGACGGATGATGCGTTCGCTACGCAGAAAAAGCAGATTCAAATTTATTTCAACGGGACTGCTGCCCAGGCTGCAGCGAACACAAAGGACTACGCATCAGCGATCCCATTCTACAAGGCGATGTTAGTGCTGAATCCCGACGATGGGATTACGAGCTACCGGTTGGGGCTGGCGTACGAGGCGTTGACGCCGCCACAACATATGGACGCTTTCTGGTCGATTGCGCGAGCCGTGGCGGCGAAGGGTGCGACAGAAGCGCAGTCAAAGAAAGTGAAAGACTATCTGCGAAAGTTGATCGTGAACTACCAGCAGGCCGCCTGCGAAAACCTGACTGATGCGGAGCTGGCGGAACTGCTGCAACTTGCAGGCAGTTCGGCAGAGCGCCCGGCGAGCTACAACCTGCCGAGCAGCGCGGATCTGGATGCGGCGCGCAAAGATATGACGATCGCATCCGTGGTTACGGACCTGAAGGCGGGCGGAGATAAGGCCAAAGTTACCTGGCTGGCGTCGTGTGGTCTGGAATTTCCTGGCGTGCCTGGTAAGGTGATTGAAAACATTCCCGGAGACGTTATCGAGCTCAAGGTGGCCTTCGTGACCAGCGACGCGGAGTTCGATGCCAAGACGACGCCGGATATGGATGTGAAAATAGCTGGGCAGCCGGAAGTGGCTCGCGTCGAGAAGGACAGCGCGATTCACTTTACCGGGACGCTTGTTTCCTATGATCCAGACCCAGCGTTCATGCTGCACTGGGAAAAGGGCAAAGTGAACGCGGATGACATTCCGAAGGAAAAGGGTGCGCCTAAGAAGGGGCCCGCGCGAAAGAAGCCGGCGGGACACTAGAGTAGCGAGGCAGGATACAAAGAACGAACGGCTCTCTGGCATAACCAGAGAGCCGTTTTTCTTTTGCGAAACAGGTTTCTCTCGCGGAAGAAAACGCGACAAGGACTATAGCGGAATGGCACCGCCGTCAGCGGGAGCGGTGGTTTCCTGAGGCGAGCTTGTATTCGTCGATTTTGCGGCTCAATGTGTTGCGGTGAATGCCGAGGACATGGGCGGCGCGGGATTGGTTGCCGTTGGCGCGGTCCAGGACGCGCTTGATGAAACGCTTTTCGAATTCTCCGACGGCCTCATCGAACAAAATTCCCCGGTCCACCATTTGTGTAACAAGCCCCTCGAGTTGATCTTTCACGATCGCACGCTCCGCAGAATTTGTTCTAGTTTGTTCTGGGCCGGTTTGCAGCTATTGGTCGAGCTCGTGACCTGCCAGGATGCGATACGCCTCCCGGTACTTGGCACGCGTGGCAGCGACGACATCGGGCGGAAGATCCGGGCCGGGCGGGGTTTTGGGCCAGCGGATTCGCTCGAGGTAATCGCGCACAAACTGTTTGTCAAAAGAGGGTTGTGGGCCGCCTGGATTGTACTGCGCGGCGGGCCAGAAGCGGGAGGAGTCTGGAGTGAGCGCTTCATCGATCCACATCAGGGAGTTGACCGCGTCGAGCGAGCCGAGAGGGCAATCGAGCAGGCCGAACTCGAATTTGGTGTCGGCGAGGAGAACGCCGCGGGGTTCGGCGTAGGCCGCGGCGCGGCGGTAGATGTCGATGCTGATGGAACGGACGCGCTCGGCGAGGTCCATGCCGATGAGAGATGCAGCCTGCTCGAAGGAAATGTTTTGGTCGTGGCCCGTCGCAGCTTTGGTGGCAGGAGTGAAGATGGGATCGGGCAGGTGATCGGATTCGCGCAAGCCTGCGGGGAGCGCGATGCCGCAGATTTTTCCGGTGGCTTTGTAGTCCTTCCAGCCGGAGCCGGAAACGTAGCCTCGCACTACGCACTCGATGGGAAGAGGCTGCGTCTTGCGAACAACCATGGAGCGGCCGGCGAGTTCATCGCAATAGGCGTCGAACGGGGCAGGGAAGTCCGTGGCGCTGAGAACGTGATTGGGGATGACGTCCTTGAGTAGGTCGAACCAGAAAAGGGAAAGCTGGGTGAGGACCCGGCCTTTGTCGGGAATGGGCGTCGGAAGAATTACATCGAAAGCGGAGAGCCGGTCGGTGGCGACGATGAGGAGCTTATCGCCAAGATCGTAGATATCGCGGACCTTCCCGCGCGCGGCGGGAGTGAGACCGGCGAAATGCGTTTCTTGAAGGATGCGACTCACAGGACTTGCAGCCACAGAAAAGTTTCTCCCCAAAGGTGAGGAGCATTCTAGCGCAGCGCTCCGTTCAGGGAAAGCAGCGCGTAGAGAAAAAGTTTGGAAAAAAGTGCGAGGCGAGGAGTTTCGTTTTACACGACGAGTCGCGACGAACAGCCTGGCGTTTTACGCACTAGATTTTTGTTCCCGACGCGCGCCAGCCGCAGGGAGAAAATTAGCACAAACGCTTGCGCCTAATTTCTGGTGGGGTTCTGTCGAAAACTTAGGCGGCCGAGGCTGCTTTTTGTTTTGGCGCGGGGGCTTCGTCGCCTTCCCAGCGGACGCTGACAAGTTTGGAGACGCCGGGCTCCTGCATGGTGACGCCGTAGAGAACGGAGCCGGTCTCCATGGTTTTGCGGTTGTGGGTGACGATGATGAATTGTGTTTGGCCGCTCATGTCGCCTACGAGGCGTGTGAAACGGCCGACGTTGGCTTCGTCGAGCGGAGCGTCCACTTCGTCCAGGATGCAGAAGGGGCTCGGTTGATAGCGGAAGATGGCGATGAGCAGGGCGAGCGCGGTCATAGCCTTTTCGCCGCCGGAGAGGAGCAGAACGTTTTGCATGCGCTTGCCGGGAGGGGAAGCGACCACATCGATGCCTGCGTCGCCGGAGCTGTCGGGTTCGGTCAAGCGCATTTCCGCCATGCCACCGCCAAAGATGGTGTGGAAAGCTTCGGAAAAATTGTGATTAATCGCGTTGAACGCCTGCTCGAATTTTTCGCGGGACACGAGGTCGAGTTCGGCGATGGCCTGCTGCGTGTTGGCGATGGATTTGAGCAGGTCGTCGCGTTCGCGCGTCAGGAAAGTGAAGCGCTGCTCGCACTCGTTGAACTCTTCGAGAGCCATCATGTTGACGGGGCCCATGGCTTCGATACGCTGCTTCATTTCGCGGTAATTTGTTTCGGCTGCGGCGAGTTCTTCGCCGGTCATAAACGCGGCTTCCGTGGCGATCAGATCTTCGGGCTGCGCGTTGACCTCGGTCATGCACGTCTCGCGGAGGTGCTGGCGGTCTGAATCGTTGCGCGCGTGATCCACTTCCGCGTGGCTGCGCTGTTCGCGAAGCTCTTGAAGCGACTGCCGGCCCATGCGCAAATGATCTTCCATCTGTGTGACGCGCGTCCGGCCGCTTTCCCATTCCTGTTCGAGCTGGCGCTGGCGAACTTCGAGGCGGAGTTTTTCGCCGCGAAGGCCTTCGAGTTGCTGTGTGAGTTCTTCACTCTGCTTGGCGAGGGCGGAGGTCTCATCCCAAATCGAGGATTCCTGCTGTAGAAGAGAGGTTTCGCGACGATCGAGTTCCGCGCGCTCTTCTTGCAGACGCGCCGCAAGGGCCTCGGCGGCGGAAAGCCGTTCATTCAGGGCGGCGAGTTCGGCGCGGGCGATAGCGAGTTCGTTCTGCTCGGTTTGAACCGAGCCGCGAAGTTGCGCCAACTGTTCCACCAGGCGCGTGCTCTCGGTTTCCGCTTCAGCGCGGCTGACCGTCGCCGCCGCATGTTGATTCTTCGCGCGCTCGGCGCGCATTCTTGCTTCTTCGCAGTCTTTCCGCAAACGCAAAAGCTCGTTTTGGCAAACGGTGAGTTCGAGACCAAGCCGCGCCAGTTCGCTTTGCATGTGCTCGTGACGGTGTGTTGCGGAGAAGACGCTGCGTTCGGCATCGCGTTGCTGCGCTGTGATTTGATCGAGCGACTTCTCCGCAACGCGGAGGTCCGTGTTGATTAGCGCCAGCGCGGCTTGTGCCTCGCTCATCTCATGCTCGAGCTGCAGGACATCGGCGTCGAGAGCGCGCAGTTCCCGCTTCATGCCGAGCGGACCGGCTTCATCAGCGCGCCCACCAGTGACCGTCCGGCCCTGGTAGCAAGTGCCGTCCGGCGCGACGAATGCGAACTGAGGATTGTCGCGCGCGAGCGTCTCGGCGGACGTTGCGCTATCCGTCAAATAAGCCGAGCGCAGCCGCGGAAGAAATTGCTTGGCAGCGGCGCCGAGAGGATCGCGGAAGCCGACGAGTTTGTCCAGGCGGGAGACGACGCCGTCTTCGATGCGGAAGTTGATGATGGGCTCGTACTCGGCCAGACGCAGATTGCGCAGCGAATCGACAAAGAAAGTGGCGCGACCGCCGACTTCATCGCGGAGCAGGGAAACGCCCGCGCGAGCGTGATCGTAGGTTTCGACAACCACATACTCGAGTTCGTCGCGAAGGTATTGTTCGATGGCCGCTTCGTGCTGTTCTTCGACTTCGGCATAATCCGCGAGCACGCCGACCGCGTGGAAGTTTTGGCTGCCACCGCGTTCGTTGGCGGCGAAGAGCTTTTGCACGGCATCGGCGGTGTACGAGCGGTCGTTGAGAATTTGCGTGAGCGTTGCATGGCGCGCGCGGGCGCCCGAGAGTGAGTCGCGCAAAACATCCGCCTTCTGCGTGGTGGCCTCGCGTTGCTGGCGCAGCTCCGCGATGTGCGTTTGCAGGGTGACCGCATTTTGCGTAAGCGCGTTCAGCTGACCGCTGGCGGCTTCCCAGTTGTAGGCGGCCTGATCGGCCTCGTCGCGAATGCGAATGGAAGTTTCTAGCAGTTCATGCTCGCTCGCTTCGCGTTTGCGAAGCCCTTCCAGGTGATGGACGAGCGCTTCCTCGGCTTGCTTCTGTTCGCCGTGCAGCTGAAGCAGGCTTTCGCCGGCTTCCGACGCGGAACGGCGGAGTGCCTCGATGCGCGCTTCGGATTCCTGAATTTGATTTGCGCGCGATTCCGCTCGCATCGCAAGCCCTTCCACGCGGCCGGAGAGAACCCCGGACTCTTCCCGAAGTGAGGTAACAGCAAGCTGCTGGGCGGCGCTGCGTGCTTCCCACTCTGCTGCTTGCGCCGCAGCTTCCGCCATTTCGGCGGAGACTTGCGTACGTCGAGAGCCGAGTTCCACAGCGCGCTGTTGATTGAATGCGATGCGGTTCTCGGTGCGATCGACTTCCAGGGCGGTGAGATTCAAAACATTTTGATTTTGGCGAATCTCGGCGTCCAGTTCGTAAATGCGCTGGTTGAGGCGATCCTGTTCGCCTTCCTGTTGCTGAATGGTCTGTGCGTGCTGCGTTTCCGCGGCGGTCAGTTCGGCAAGTTGCTTGGCGATGCGCTCCGCTTCTGAGTCCAGCTCGCGAGCTTTTCCGGCAAGCATCTGGCGAACAATGCCGCGCATTTGGTCGCGAATTTCCGCGTAACGGCGCGCTTTGGAGGCTTGGCGCTTCAGCGAGCCGAGCTGTTTTTCAACCTCGACGACGATATCGTTCACACGTGCAAGATTGAGTTTCGAAGATTCCAGTTTGGCTTCCGCGAGGCGCTTCTTGGTCTTGAATTTCGTGACGCCGGCGGCTTCTTCTATGATGGCGCGGCGCTCCATTGGCTTGGTGGAGAGGATCAGGCCGATGCGGCCCTGCTCGATGATGGCGTAGGAATCGGGACCGAGTCCCACGCCCATGAACATTTCCTGAATATCGCGGAGGCGGGCGATGCGGCCGTTGATCAGGTATTCGCTTTGGCCGGAGCGGTACAACCGGCGTGTGACCACCACTTCGCCTGGCTTAGTGACGAGCACTGGTTTGTCGCCGCCCTTCTTGCGGCGCTTGGCTTTCAAAAATTCGGGAACAGTGGCAGAGGCTTCATCAGTCTGCGACGCAGAGTCTTGCGATCCGGCTACATCTTGTTGTTGCTGCGATTCGGGGGCCGCTGCGGGGTCAAGCGAGAGAATCTGTATATTCGGGTCAGCAATCGTGACCGGGTCGTTCTGCATCGCGGGAGCGGGAAGCGCAGTCGCATCTGCGTTGGCTTCGATTTGTGCGCTTTCGAGGACGAACCTGGCGGCTTCGGCTAGCTCGGGGTCCTCCATCGTGATAGTGACTTCGGCCATGCCCAGGGGCGGCCGCTTGGTTGTCCCGTTGAAAATGCAATCCGCCATGCGCTCGGCGCGCAGGGATTTGTGGCTCTGTTCTCCGAGTACCCAGGAAATGGCGTCGACAACGTTGGATTTGCCACAACCGTTGGGCCCGACGATGCACGTCGTGCCGGAGCCGCTGAAAGTGACCACGGTGCGGTCACAAAACGACTTAAAGCCAACGATTTCCACTTTTCGGAGCTTAAGCAAGATGTCCCCTTTTTTTCGTCAATCTTATCGCGGCTGTTGTTGGTGCTAACCGCTTCGCGTTTGCCCCTAACGAATTTCGCCTTTCCAAAGCCTCAAAGGCATCGATCCGGCCCGCTAATATCCTATGCACGAACGGGTCCGGCGGCAAAACGCGCGTAGAGAGACGACACAGTGTTCCTCGTGGGGAGGGTCTTTCGAGCGACAAGTCGACCGTTTTACGGTCGCTTAGACAAACGTGTGGCAGGTTCTCAGTCAGAGGCCCAGCCGCCTGGCGCGTGGATGGCGGTACGGGAAAAAAGATTACCACGAGCCTTCCTGAGTGTAAAGGGCTACGCAACAGATGGTATCGGATCTGGTAGGACCACAATCGGGAAAGGCTATGGGGTTATGGCTTCCCGATGCCTGGCTACTTCACGTACTTGTCGTACCAGGCGAGCATACGGATGAGACGGTCGAGAAGGTGCTTCTCTTCGCGGAGGCCGTGGGGTTCTCTCGGATAGAGGACCAGTTCGGTCTCCACGCCGTAGTGCTTCAGGCCGCGATACAGTTCCCAGCTTTGTCCTGGCGGATCGGTGGTGTCCGCTTCGCCTTGAAGAATGAGTGTCGGCGTCTTCGCATTTTTGAGTTGCGTGAACGGGGAACTGTTCAAGAATTTCACCAAGTTATCTGGCTCATACGGAACGCCGTAGAACCATTCGTCGTACGAAGGATGCTCTTCGCTGCCGTACTCGGAAACCAAATTGGAAAGGCCCGCGCCGGAAACTGCCGCTTTGAAATCGTTCGTCTGCGTTACGGCCCACTCCGCCATGTAGCCGCCGTAGGACCATCCGCCAATGCCCAGTCTCGCGGGATTGGCGATGCCGCGGTCGATGAGATCCTTGACGCCCCAAATCACGTCCTTGAAGTCGGCGCCGCCCCAGTCTCCGCGGTTCATCTCAATGAATTTTTGGCCGTAACCGACCGAACCGCGAATATTTGGATAGAAAACCGCATAGCCGCGCGCCGCAAGTAGCTGTCCCCAAACTTCGACGGAGTCTTGCCAATTGCCCGTGGGTCCTCCATGAATCAGTGCGATAAGAGGCAGTTTGTTTTTTGGATCGGTTCCTGCGGGTTTCAACAAAGCAGCTTCTATCTCGAGACCGTCGAAGGACTTGTACTTGTAAAATTCAGGTGTGCTGAGCGTGAACTGCTTCCAGGAATCGTTCAGCTGAGAAACCTGTTGGGGCGAATTCTTCTGATCCCAGAGCCACAGTTCGGGAGGTGTCGTGGCAGACTGTCCCACGAAAACAACGTCGCCGGAGTCAGAAACGGAAAAGGCGTTAACATTTCCGGCCGGCGGATTAGCGGGATTTTTACTCATGCCTTCCGGAGAAAAGCCGATCAGTTTGTTTCGGAAGCCATCCGCATAGAGGGCGATCATAGAGCCGTCTTTTGCCCACCGATGCTCATGGATGGCGCGATCGAGGCTCGCGCCCGTGAGATTTCGCGGGGCACGCTGGCCGATGTCCAGAAGCATGAGGTCGTGCGGTGTGGGACCGTCCACTCGGCAACCAATGTAGCTGATGGTCAGCTCGTCGGGAGCCACGCGCAGGTCGTGGAAGGGTCCGTGCGGTGCAAATAGGAGTTTCAGCGGACCGCCGGCCACAGCAATCGAAAAAATGCGATGGGTCTCTTCGTCGGATTCCGGATGATCCGTGGCGCTGACGATGATGCGGTCGCCATAGGGCATCCAGGCGAGCTCGCTCACTTTCCACTTGGGGTCGGTGAGCGCTTTGGCATTGCTCGTAGCCATTGTGAGCAGCCACAGCCGCGGATGTTTGTCGTCTTTATCGACGATGTGCGCGTCGTCTTTATCTTTTTCCTTGTTCTCCTCGGCGTCGGTCTTGGTATCGGGAGCGAGAAAAGCGATTTGCTGGCTATCCGGAGACCACGCAAAACTTTGCACGCTGCGCTTGCCCTTGGTTACGGCGGCGGCTTCGCCAGCATCCGTGCGCATCACGTAAATCTGCTGCTGATCATCGCGATTCGACAGAAAAGCGAGCTGCTTTCCATCGGGAGACCATCGCGGCGAAGTGTCATCCTTTGCCGAAAATGTGAACTGCCGGACAACGCCCGATTTTTTCTCATACAGCCAGATATGGCGTGCGCGCCGTTCAGCCTTGGCCGGCTCCGTGACGACGAAGGCCGCGCGCGTGCCGTCCGGGGAGAATTGCAAATCGGAAATCGAGCGCAAGTTTAGCGATGCTTCGGGCGTGAGCTGCTTGGCCGTATCCGCCACCGGCTTTTCCTGCGCAACGGTCGTCGCGGCGAGCGCCAAAATTCCGAGAAGGCCACTGCACAATAGGAACCGGTTCATCGCTGTACCTCTCCAGTGAGAATCTAGGACTCTAACGGCCGAAACTCCCACAGTCAATTTCGTTCGCGGAAGGACAACCTGCCTGTTCCGCAAGCAACAACAGCGTCGTTCTTCATTGCAGCTGTCTAGAAGCCTCGGATACAATCTGACGTTTATCCTTTGGAGTAAAAACGCCGTCAGAGCCGCGATGCACGAGATACGTTTTCACAACACGCTGGGCGGAAAAATCGAAGCCTTCGCCCCGCAAAAAAGCGACGGAGTTCGCATGTACACATGCGGACCGACGGTGTACGACTACGCGCACATCGGAAATTACCGCACTTTCGTGTTTCAGGACATTCTCCGGCGGTTCCTGAAGCTTCGTGGCTTCAAGATGAATCACGTCATGAACCTCACCGACGTGGACGACCGCATCATCGCTAACTCGGCCGCCGCAGGCGTGAGCATCCGCGAGTATAGCGAAAAATTTGTGCAAGCATTTTTTGACGATTGCAAAACGCTCAGCATCGAGGCGCCCGAACACTGGATCCGCGCGACGGACCACATCGACGATATGGTCAGGCTCATCGAGAAGCTACAAGAGAAGACATACACGTATCCCAGCGAAGGCTCGATCTATTACCGTATCGCGAAGTTCCCGCACTACGGCAGACTCTCGAATATTGACGTAGCTGGAATTCAGGCTGGAGCGCGCGTGGATGCTGATCGCTACGAAAAAGAGAGCGCGCGCGACTTCGCCCTTTGGAAAGCGCCAAAGCCCGGCGAGCACTTCTGGGAAACGCCGATCGGCAAGGGCCGCCCTGGTTGGCACATCGAATGCTCCGCGATGGCCATGAAGTATCTCGGCGAGACGCTGGACATTCACACCGGCGGGATCGATCTTGCTTTTCCGCACCACGAAAACGAAATTGCGCAGAGCGAAGGCGCGACGGGGAAACCTTTCGTGCGCTACTGGATGCACGCCGAGCACCTGCTGGTCGAAGGCGAGAAGATGTCCAAGTCGCTCGGCAATTTCTTCACATTGCGCGATTTGTTTGCGAAGGGATACAAGCCTTCGGCGCTGCGGTTCGCGCTGGCCAGCGTGCCGTACCGCAAGCAGCTCAATTTCACGTTTGACGGGTTGCAGCAGGCGGCGAGTTCGGTCGAGCGGCTGCGCAACTTCGCTGCGCGTCTAGCCCAGGGGAAATTTCCAGCGGGGAAACAAAAGGAAATGGCCGCACGGGTCAACGAAGCCGCCGAAGAATTCGACGCAGGTCTTTCCGATGACTTAAACACGGCCCGTGCGCTGGCCGCCGCCTTCGATCTCCTTCGCGAAACGAATATCGTCATGGACAAAGGCGACTTCCGCCAGGGGGACGTAGCCGCCGCTCAGGATTTTCTGGCGACCTTCAACCGCATCTTTGCTGTGATGGAAGACAACGATGCGGAAAAGCTGCGCGCGCTCGGTTTTGGCGCTGAAGACAGCGGTCCGGGTGACGCAGAAATCGAAAAACTCGTCGCCGATCGCCAGGCTGCGCGCCAGCAGCGCGACTTCGTTGCGTCCGATCGCATCCGCAAGGAACTCGCGGATCGTGGTATACTTATTGAAGATTCGAAGGACGGCAGCGTCCGTTGGAAACGCAAATGAGACTCTCTAATCGCTATCGCTTCCCCGGCAACTTTTCACCGGCCGAGCTGCGTCCCAACCTCTTCGGCGTAGACTAAGCAAACTCTCCTCTGGCAGGGCGCGCACTGGTATTGGTGTACGCAAACAAACCTGCTTTGCGGTAGCCCATCGACATTCACCGCTGACCATTTTTCCCCAGGAGGAAGAGATGATTACCGCAATGGAAACGAAACTACCGAGGCTCATTACCGCACTGCCCGGACCCAACGCCAAGCGCGTTGTGGAAAGCGACGCCAAATTCATGTCGCCGTCTTATACGCGGGATTATCCACTCGTCGCCAAGCGCGGCCATGGCGCAATTGTCGAGGACGTTGATGGCAATGCATTCTTGGATTTCGCCGCCGGAATTGCCGTCTGTTCGACGGGCCACTGCCATCCAAAAGTCGTCGCCGCGATTCAGCACCAGGCCGCCGAACTGATTCATATGTCCGGTACAGATTTCTACTACGAAAGCATGCCGCTCCTCGCTGAGCGCCTGGTCAACACCTTGTCTGGCACCGCGCCGAAGAAGGCTTTCTTCACCAATTCTGGTGCCGAAGCCATCGAAGGCGCTATCAAGTTAGCTCGTTATGCCACCAAGCGCGATAAAATGATCGCGTTCTATGGTTGCTTTCACGGCCGCACCATGGGCGCGCTCTCGCTGACTGCTTCCAAAACCACTCAGCGCAAGGGCTTCGGCGCTTTGCTCTCCGGCATCGAACACATTCCTTATCCGTACGCTTACCGCTGCGCCCACGGCCACACCGCGGAAACTTGCGGCGCGGAGATTCTCGAGCAACTCGAGCAGCAGATTTTCAAGCGCCTCTTTGATCCCGAGGAAGTCGCGGGAATTATCATTGAGCCGATTCAGGGCGAAGGCGGATACGTTGTTGCGCCGAATTTTTTCCTGCAAGAGTTGCAGCGCATTTGCCGCAAGCACGGCATCATGCTCATTGCAGACGAAGTCCAGTCCGGCATGGGCCGCACCGGAAAATGGTGGGCGCATCAATACGCGGGCATCGAGCCAGATATTATCTGCAGCGCCAAAGGCATTGCCAGCGGCATGCCGCTCGGAGCAATATTTGCGCCAGCCAGCATAATGAACTGGAAGCCCGGGTCGCACGGAACCACGTTTGGAGGAAATCCGGTCTGCATCGCGGCGGCTCTGGCTACGGCGGAGCTGATCGAAAGCCAGTATCTCGAGAATGCTACCCGCATGGGCGAGTACCTTTTCGGCCGCCTGGCCGATTGGACGAAAAAGTTCAAGATCGTCGGCGACGTTCGCGGGCGTGGCTTGATGATCGGCATTGAGATTGTCCGGGATCAGCGCACGAAAGAAAAAGCCGCGGATCTCCGCAATGCCATCGTTGACCTTGCCTTCCACAAGGGACTTTGCATCCTGGGCGCGGGCGAGAATACCGTCCGGCTGTCGCCGCCGCTTCTCATCGACGAAGAACAAGCGGACTTCGCCGTGCGCACGCTCGAAGAATGCATTCGCGAAGCCGAGAAAAAGGCTTAACGTACTCTCGAAGAGTTCGCCGTGCGCGAACAAATCGAACCTTAGAAAATCCCGTGGCCGTCGCGAAAGCTTCGTGGCAGCCACGGGATTTTTGTTTATACTCGGCCCTATCCTGTTCGCCTCCGCGGAGAGTTAATGCCGATCGTCTCCCGATTGATTTTCCATGCCGTCCACTGGGCCGCGCGAAAAGGCTTGCGTGAGGGCGAGGCTCTCTCTCCTGAAGCCAAAAAGCACGTAGCCCGGCAAACCGGCATTCGCGGCGAGACTTACGCCTACTGGTATCTCCGCCGCCTCGGCTACGTTTTCGTAGCCCGCAATTTCACGCCTCGTGCTTCCAAAGGCGAAATCGATATGGTCGGCTACGATGGCAAGACACTAGCGTTCGTCGAGGTTCGAACTCGGACTGTCCGCGAAGAAATGTCCGCTTTGCCGGAGCTAAGCGTTACGCCAGGCAAACAACACCTACTTGCTCGCACCGCTCAGCATTTCCTTTCGGAGCGCCGCGTGCCCGAGTGCCCGTGCCGTTTCGATGTCGTCGCCATCGATAATTTCCCCGGCAAACCGCCCATTGTGCGGCTCCATAAGGACGCCTTCAGCCCCCAAATGTAAAAATCCACAGGAAAATCCTGCGGAACGCCTTCTCACCGCCGCCAGACGCGGTACAATCGGACCCCAGGGGGCGCTTTCCGTGCCCAAATCTTTGACCCCTATCGAGGAGGATTGCTTTGCCGGAGTTGCGAAAAGATCCTATTACTGGCCGCTGGGTGATCATTTCCACCGAGCGAGGAAAGCGCCCAAACGATTTTCTGCGCGAAAGCGTCTCCCCGTTGCCCAACGGCAAGAATTGTCCGTTCTGCCCCGGCAACGAAGCCAAGACGCCGCCGGAGATTCTCGTCTACGGCCGTAGCAACGGAGGCGCGAACACCGCGGGCTGGACCGTTCGTGTCGTGCCCAACAAATTTCCCGCACTTGGAATCGAAGGCGATCTCGACCGCGAGGGCGAAGGCCTCTTTGACAAAATGAACGGCGTCGGCGCGCACGAAGTGATCATCGAAACGCCCGATCACGCCGCGACGCTGGCCTCCTTGCCGGAGCGCGCTGTTGAAGACGTCCTCTGGGCCTACCGCGACCGCATGCTCGACCTCAAAAACGACAAAAGGTTTCGCTACGTGCTGATCTTCAAGAACCACGGCGAAGCCGCGGGCGCTTCCGTCGAACACACGCACTCGCAATTGATCGCTCTACCTATCGTGCCGCGACGCGTGCGCGAAGAGGTAGACAGCGGCTGGCACTACTACGACGAGAAAGAGCGCTGCATCTTCTGCGACATCATTCGCCAGGAACGCGACACCGGCGAGCGCGTCATCGGCGAGAACGACAATTTCATCACGCTCGCGCCGTACGCGTCGCGCTTTCCTTTTGAAATGTGGCTTCTCCCCAAAGTGCACGGCTCCTCTTACGAAAACAACCAGAGCACCATGTACGCAAGCCTCGCGCGCACGTTGAAGGACACTCTCATGCGCCTCGATGCCGTCCTGGACCGCCCGCCCTACAACTTCATGATCCACACCTCGCCCATCGGCGAAGAGATCAACGATCATTACCACTGGCACATCGAGATCATCCCCAAGCTCACCAAAGTTGCCGGCTTCGAATGGGGCACCGGCTTCTACATCAACCCGACGCCGCCCGAAGAATCCGCCCGCTTCCTGCGCGAAGCCAAAATTGTCTCGCCAGTGCCGTCCACAAAAAAATAGCGCGGAGTCCGCGCGCAGCGTGCCGCCGGTTTCCGGGCACCGGCAAAGATTTTGCTATACTTAATAGTTTGGCGCGGTACCCAAGTGGCCCAAGGGAGAGGTCTGCAAAACCTCCATTCGTGGGTTCGACTCCCACCCGCGCCTCCAAATATTTTCCATTGATTCCTGAAAATTATCAGGCACTGTCCGGCTTGCGTGGCCTCGTGTATCACGATTTTCACTAGTGCCGAAAATTTTATTTTGCCGGTTCCACGATCTGTACGTGATGGTGCTCCAGCAGATCTCCCGTCGCGTGATCCACCTGCGTGACGGCTAGTTGAAAATTCACCTGCGATTGAATCAGGTTCAGTTCCGCTTGCGCGAGCTGTGTTTGCGCGTCCAGAACGAAGAAGATTTGTTCCGTGCCCAATTCATACTTTCGCTCGTCGGCGTGCAGCGTTTCCTTTGCAAGATCCACCGCTACTTTCGCCGCTTCCATCCCGAGCTTGGCTGCCTCCAGGGAATGCACCGCAGTCGTGACCTCCAGAGAGATGCTTTGATTCGTTTCTCTTTCCTGATATTGGTCGCGGCGGCGGTTCACCAGTGAATCGGCCAGATTAGCCTCCGCATTGTGATTTCTTACTGGAAGCGTCAGGGAAAGGCTCGCGCCGTAAAAGGGAAAGGCAAAACGGAAAGACTGGCTCAAAGTGTTGCTGAGCCCGGTATTCCCAACGGCAGGATCATTCCCGGCCAGCCCGTTCCCGGCATAGAAGCCGGAGAGTTCCAGGTCCGGCTTGAGGCCATTGTGCGCAAGCCGAATGCTCAGTTCATCGGCACCCAGCTGCTGATGCACCGCTTCCAGTTCCGGCCGATTCGCGATGGCCCGTTCCAGTGCCGTCGGGATATCTACGTTGACCGGTGCACCCACCGGTTCGGGCCTGTCGGTCAGCTCCAGGTCCAGCACGCGAGTCGAGGGGTCAATGTCCGCACCGATCCCACGACGAAACTGATCTTCGGCCTGCTTGACTGCGTATTCCGCCTGAATCGCTCCAACTCGCCGCGACGCCACTTGCGATTCGGAGCGATAAATGTCCAACGGGGGCAAAGCTCCCAGGCTCAGCGCCTTTTTATCGTGGTCGTAACTCTTCTGAGCTTCATCCAGCGATTTTTGCTGCACCGAGAGATTTTCTCGAGCCAGCACCACATTCCAATAATTTCCGACGATCACGAGAATAATGTTGTTCACCTCTCCGAGAAACGACGCGTGAGCTTGCTTCAGGTTACGCTGCGCAATCATAATCGGCGCGCGGTTCGGAAACAGGCCGCGGTTTCGCAAAAGCGGTTGGGTAACCGTGAACTGCAGCGCCGTCGCGAGCGACGGATTCAGAAAATTGAATGAACTATTGGTCGAAGCCTTGTCTGCGATGAAGGAACTCTGGAAATTCGTGCCCGTTTGAAACGTTTGCGAGTAGCCAATCTGCGTCTGCTGGGTCAAATCATTGAGGATGGATGCTCCTGAGAGTTGTGTCGACGTAGGCGACTTGGCTCGCTGATCGACGAAACTCGACGTCAGCAACGGATCAAACGGCGCATAAACGCGCTGAAGATTGTTCTCGGCGGTTTCAATCTGATAGTGGTCCAGATGAATGTCCGTGTTGTTGGAGAGAGCCAAGCGTATGCTGTCGTCCAAGGAAAGCACAAGTTTCCCGTTGACCACGTGGTCCTGAAAGCCCTGTGGCGCAAGCAGCGGCACAGCTGGTTTTTGCCGGCCGCTGATTCCCAGCACCCTCTCCAGCGGTGAAGCGTTCTGCGCCCAAGAAGAAACTCCGCACAGCGAAAGGATAAGGATTGCAACAACCGACAAGCGCACCACCCTCATCGATCACCCCCGCAGAATTGTTTGATCGTGAACCCCGACTATTCGTACCGAATGGCCTCGACCGGATCGAGCCGCGCCGCCTTCACAGCCGGATAAATCCCGAAAATTAATCCCACGGAAATGGAAACCACGAAAGCCAGAAGGATGGAGCTGATCGTAACCACGGTGGACCACCCCGCAAGCCACGCAATCAGTTGCGACATCGCGAACCCCAGCACCACGCCGAGCAGACCGCCAGCGAAGGAAATGAGCGTCGCTTCGATCACAAATTGCCGAATGATATCCCAACGCCTCGCGCCAATCGCCCGCCGTACGCCAATTTCCCGCGTGCGTTCCAAAATCGCCGCCAGCATGATGTTCATGATTCCGATTCCGCCCACCAAAAGTGAAATGGACGCAATAGCCACCATCACCGTATTGAAGAGCTGCTCCGTTCGTTTTTGTTGCGCCAACAGCTCGGCCGGCACGATAACGCTGAAATCGCCCGCATCGTGATGCGAAGAATTAAGTATGCCGCGCACCACTTCCGCGTCCGTTACGCTCGTATCCACGGACGCCAGATGCAAGTACATGCCGTCGATTTCGTCCTTCAGCCAACTTTGCGAGTCTTCCAGACGGAACAGTACCGAATTCAAAGGCGCATACACCAGGTTATTCATGTCTTCGGTACGAACGCCGGACACGTCGGACTCAGGGGCGAGTTGCGGCCCGGCGATCCCAATCACATGGCACCACATTTCGTTAAGCTTGATGTACTCTCCGACTGCCTGAGACGCTCCAAACAAGCTGTCATTGGCCGCCGCGCCCAGAACGCAAACGGGCGCGGAAGCTGCATTGTCGGAAGCGTCGAAGAATCTCCCCTCCGTCACACGCAGATGCCCGATTTCCAAATAGCTCGGCTCCACGCCGTAAACGACAGGCGTATCCTGCTGAGGTTTCGGAAGAATCTTCGTCGGCGCGAAGCGCTTGCGCGGCGTAGCCTCCTGGATGCTCGGCATATTTTGCCGAATAATCTGGTAATCGCTTAGCGTCAGGCCCGGCGAATTTTTCCGGACTTTCTGAAGTTCCTGGCCATTGCGCGCTTCTTTGGCTTCCACAATCAGGTTGCGCACGCCCAGCTGCTCGATGAACGCCATCACCTTCTGTTGCGCACCTGCTCCAATCGAGAGCATCGCCACCACCGCCGCCACGCCGAAAATCATTCCCAGCATGGTCAGCAAGGAGCGCAACTTATGGCTGGCCAGGTTCTCAAAACCAAACACCAGATCAGGCAGCCACTGCTCCAGCGATCTCGGCTGAGCCATCGAACCAGGTTTCATCGCTGCCCCGTTCGCTTCAATTGGAACTCGCACCCAGGCTAGGAGTTGCGCTGCCGCTTTCCTTGGGCTTGCCGGAGCGCTTCTTGTCCGGATTCACCAGCGCGACAATCGTTCCGACCGGGATGCCTTCGAGAATCGCTCGACCTTCGCTCAACGCCCGTACTTTCACTTCTTGCATTTCGAAGCCCCGCCCGCGTTCGCAATAGACGATCTTTTTCCCGTCGTGCTCGAAGACTGCTTCTGCTGGAAGCGACACGGCCTTCGTAAGGTGATCACCAAGAATGCTTAATTGCGCTTCGAAGCCCGGCCGCAACCGTGGATCTACGCGGTCGATTTGGATGGCCACGTCGAATTTGTGTTTCGCGTTGTCGTCCCAGAACTCGCGCGCCGTGGCTCCTCCAACCGTTCGTACTTTCCCGCTGAACGACTCGCCGGGTAGCGCATCTACTTTTATATCCACGGACTGTCCCGTCTTGACATTCGTGCGATCGGTCTCGCCGACCTGCGCGGAAATTTCCAGGCGAGAGCTGTCGATCACTTCCGCGATCGAACTGCCCGGATTCACCTGGTCCCCAACGTGATAGTCCGGCAGCGTCATCCCATCCATGAAGAATCCTCCGGTGGAATCCCGGTTGCCGTGGATGACCATCAGCCCATCGATAGGAGAGGATATCTTCATGTTCTTTATGTTTAGCTCAGCCCTATCCATCGCCAACTGCGCTTTGTGATGTTTCTCTTGGCTGATCGCCAGCGCCGCATCATTGGACGCTCCGTGCGACCGAATGTCTTGTTGCAATTGCGTCAAAGCGCGCTTGGCTTCATCCAGTCCGAGAACGTTTTTCTGTCCGTCGATCGGGCTCAATATTTCGTTCTTGCTGACCTCGAGTTCCGCTTTGCGCACCGCGTATTTTGCTTTCAACAGCGCCGTCTGGTCTTCCGCCGTCTGGACCGCCGCATCTGCTTTCGCCTTCACGATTTCCTGGTCGGCTTGTTCCAGGTCGCTGCGGTTCTGCGCCAGGTTGTATTCTTGCTGGCTTGGGTCAAACTCCAGCACCACATCCCCCGTGTGTACATGGGCCCCAGCGGCAGCCAACTGAATGATCTGCAACGTTCCCCCGGCAATCGGCGGCGCCGAAACGACTCTGGATTGTTCCGTGTGCAACGCGCCCTTCGTGAATACCTTCAGTTGTAGATCTACTTCCTTGACTGTAGCTGTCGGAATTTCCGAATCGCTGGCAATCACCGTTGTCTGACGGCACGCAATTCCGCTCCCTCCCACCGCCAGCGCCAGTAGAAATACCGCGGCGCACGTTCTTCCCTTGCTCAACATGGAGTTCCTACTTCGCAAGTGTCGGATCCTTGAGAGCGAGCCGCTCGCCAGGTTGCAAACCCTTCGCAATCAAAACCTCATCGCCGCTCTGCCTCGATACTTCCACGGGCGTCTCTTCGAATTTTGATCCCCGCCGCACATACGCAACGGTTCTCCCCGCCTTCCTGAAAAGCGCATTCGTCGGAATAACAATTCCATCGGGAACTCGATCCACTGCAATGCGTACAGTTGCTCCCATTCCAGGCGTGAGCCGTGCATCACTCCCTGCCAAACCAAGTTCCACGGCAAAATTTCGTGGCACCGGCCATCCCGCGCCGAAATCCAAGCTGGCTGTAGGGCTGATCGTGTCCACGTGCCCATCGAAATTGCGATCCGGGAGCGCATCGAGCCGTACGCTGGCCGTCTGACCCAATTTCAGCTGTCCTCTTTCCGCTTCCTCCACACGCGCCGAGATTTTGAGCGCAGAACCATCGGGAAGCTCCGCGATCGCTGCGCCAGGCCACGCCCGGTCGCCCGGTTTGAAGGTCGTGGGGCTGCCTTGTGGCTGCCAGTGATTTTGCAGCGCCACAACGCCGTCGAGCGGAGCTCGCAAAGTGAGCGAATCCAGAGCGCGTTGGTCCAGTTCCACTTGGAATGCAGCTTGGTCATGTTTCTGTTGTTTGCTGGCCAGATCGGAAGCCGCCGCCCCGCGGTCCGCTTTGAGCTTGGCTTCAGTTTCTTTTTGTTTCTGTTCCGCATCTGCAAGTTTCAACTTGGCCTGCTCGCCCTCAATGACCGAAAGGATTTCTTGCTTGCTGGCATCCATGCGCGCTTTCTCGGTGTCATACTTCGCGGTCATCTCGTCGGTCACATCCTGCTCTTCCTTTAATCGCGACGCGGCGCGCGACTGCTGAATCTCCGCTTCGGCGGATTTGACCGCGGACTGATCTTCGGCCAGCTTCTGCTTCACCGTGGTTGCGTCAAACTCCACCAAAAAATCGCCCTTCTTCACTTTCGTGGCGTTGTCCACAAGCCTCAAAATCTGCAAATCACCCGCACCGTAAGGCGCCGCGATTACAGCCGAGCGAATCGCTTTCACCTCGCCCTTAATTTCCAGGTAATCCACGAATTCCTTGCGCTTCACATCCGTCATCGGAAAATTCACCGCCGAGTTCGCCAATCGAAAAGCCCCAAACACCAGGCCGCCAACAATCAGGATGGCAGCGCCAACGAGCACTTTCTTTCTGGTTTTGGATTTCTGACCCTTGCCGCTCATGGCCTCTCCGCCGCTCCTGCATGTTCGCCCGCGTCCCGCCGGATCACATCTCCCTCTGCCAATCCGGATTCCACCACGGCGTTCAAATCATTCCGCCGCCCTAATTTCACCGTGCGCTTTTCAAAACCACTTCCGTTTTTCAGCCACACAAACGAGTGTCCCGATTCCGTCCCTATACTTTGGTACGGAACCACCAGAACATTCGTGTCCGTCCCAAGATCCAGATCCATCGCTGCCGAAAGGTCCGGCAAAAGCCGTGGGTCATTTCCTTGCACCAGGAAGCGAGCCGTAAACGACCGCACCATTTCCGTAAATTGTCCCGTGTGTCCCAGCGGTGAGAGTTCATCGAGTACCGCCGGGAGCGTCATCCCCGGATAAGCATCCAAATGCATTTGGGCTTGCTGCCCCGGATGGATTTTCAGAAGATCCACTTGATTCAGCTCCACGCGTACTTCCATCCTTGATGGATCGACCACCTGAAGAAATGGCACCCCGGGCCGCACCTGATCTCCCTGCTGCACTGTGCCCATCCGCCCGCCAAGCCAAATGGTGTTGTAGACCACCACCCCTGCCATGGGCGAGTGCACCGTCATCTTTGCCGCATTGGCCAAGGCGTAGCGCATCGCTTCCTTAGCGCGATCCCGCTGAATCTCCAGAATTTTTATCGCCGCCGCCGCTGCCGCACGTTTCAACTGGTACGTTTCCTTGAGCTGTTTCAGCGTCGCTTGCCCTTCATCCACGGCTTCCTGATTCTTTTCGGCGTCAATCCGCGAGACAACTTCATTTCTCTGAGTCTCCAGCTGCGCCCGCTTCAATTCGTCCTCAGCCTGCTTCATCGCCGTATCGTCTTTGGCTCGCGCGATCTCTTCGTCAGACTGCTTCTGCGCCACCTGGCTCACCAGGTTGTCGTACGTGCTCTTTTTATCGAGATAGTCTTTCGTCTGCGCCTGCGGATCGAATTCCACCAGCACGTCATCCTTCGTCACGTGGGTGCCTGCGGGGGCCAGCTTGGTAATGACCATCGAGCCCACCTGCGCTCCCTCGAGCCTCGGTGCCAGCACCACAAACGAGCGCGAGGCCTGCGTCGTTCCGTTCAGCCTCAGTGTCTGCGAAAGGTTCTTTCGCTCCACCCGAACGATCGATTCCGCGCGGTCCGCCGAGGGCCGTCCTTGCCGGAAATGCACAAAAAGAAAGGGGATAGCTACAAGCAACAATACGGAAGCCATACGAAGAAGAAGTATCCTGGGCTTGCCGCGGTGTTGGGTTTTTGGGCCCATAACCTCTTATGACTCAAAAATCGTTCGTGTGTTAGCCCGTCAAGCTAGATTCTTGGAACTCGAATCCGCCGAATTGGTTGTTTCCGCGAATCTCAGTTTCTGCCGAACTCTGACAGCATCCAAGTCTATCCCAGCGGGAAGAAGAACTGCACACCTGAATTTGCTTTGTGCTTACGTCATTGGCCCTGAACTCGTCTTCGCCGCAGATCACCGGTTGCCGCAGCATGGCATAGACTAACTATTCGGGACGCGCGGGGGCTTTATGCATGGCCGGAGTGTCCAGGAGCACGGTGCTTTTCGTTAAGTTTCGCTGAATCTTATCTTCAATTCTTACAGTTTGACACCCGGGCGAACCATTTGTAGTCTGCGACACTCGTCCCCCGGGGGGAGGGTTGCCACTCGAATTGTAGGCCGAGGCATCGTACCATCCTCAAGTACAATGGCCGTCCACCCCATAACACCCGTGGGCACGGCGGGATCATTATGCCCAAGAGCAACAAAAGCTGGTGCAAGGCATGAGCACTGCGTCTATCAAATCATCGAGCCAGACTCGGCTCTCGAACAATGGCGATCTTCTCACCGAAGGCGAAATTCCTTCGGCTGTAGAAGATGTCCTCACTGCTACCCAGTTCGTCGACATTCATACTCATTTGTACTCCCCGGCGTTCGGCAAGCTGGGCTTGTGGGGTATCGATGAACTGCTGACCTATCATTATCTCGAAGCGGAACTTTTCCGTTCTTCTGATATCAAGCCGGACCAATACTGGGCGCTTTCCAAGCGCGAGCAAGCCGATGTCATCTGGCAGGCTCTCTTTGTCGAAAATAGCCCTGTTTCAGAAGCCACGCGCGGCGTAATCGCCGTGCTCAATGCCTTCCAGTTACCCACGGATCGCCCAGACTTAGCCGAAGCGCGCTCCTTCTTCAAAGCGCAATCCTATGAGTCGCACGTTCAAAGAGTGCTCGAAATGGCGGGTGTCAGCATGGTCGTGATGACCAACGATCCGCTCGATCCGGAAGAAGCTCCGGTCTGGTTGAACGGAGTTGCGAACCACAGTCAATTTCGCGCTGTCTTGCGGCTGGATCGAATCCTCTGCACTTGGTCCGCGCACTGGCAGGTGTTGGCCAGTCAAGGCTACAAGGTTGACGAGAACGCCTCGGGCAAATCCCCTGCAGAAGTGCGCCGCTTCCTGATGGACTGGCACAAGCGCATGCAACCCGTTTACATGGCCGTCTCTCTGCCGGACACTTTCGCATATCCTCAGGACACCGTCGGCAATCGCGTGCTTACGGAAGCGGTCCTACCCGCTTGCCGCGAGCTAGCCTTACCGCTCTCCCTCATGATTGGAGTTCGCAAACAGGTCAATCCCGCCTTGCGCCTGGCGGGCGACGCCGCCGGTAGAGCGGACCTGCGCGCCCTGGAAAATCTCTGCCGCGAGTTTCCCGACAATCGCTTTTTGGTCAGCGTCCTTAGCCGGGAGAACCAGCACGAACTCTGCGTTTACGCCCGCAAGTTCAGCAACCTGATGCCTTTCGGCTGCTGGTGGTTTATGAACAACCCTTCGATCGTCGAAGAAATCACTCGCGAGCGCATCGAGATGCTCGGCACCAGCTTCATTCCGCAGCACTCCGATGCCCGCGTCCTCGAGCAAGTCATCTACAAATGGAACAACACGCGCAGAACCATGGTGCGCATTCTTTCCGACTCGTATCGCCTGCTGTCGGAAGACGGCCGCGGCGTGACGCGCGGCGACATTCAGCGGGACGTAACCCGCCTCTTTCGCTCGAACGCCGAGGCTTGGATGGGGTCGCGGACTTCCATTTCCGAGCCGCCAACGAGAAGCTAAGAAAGTAACCTCAAGCCAGGAACCTGAGAAAGTGACCTCCGCAGGATCATTTTGCGTTTCAAACCCAAGCCAATTAACTGCCCCACCCCCCCCCGGGTTTTTTTGTAAGTGCGGATTCTAAAGGACTTTAAGTTCTTTGTTTTGGAAGTGCGGATTCTACGGCAGTTACGGGCGCGTTTTTCGGAAGTGCAGATTCTAAAGGGGTTAGCATGGGTACGCGTTGAGAGGTCGGAGTGTTGAAAGGTTTGAAGGTTTTGAAGGTTTGTCAAAGACGGATAGGCATATCCAGAGGGAAGGGCGACGCATGGGCGAGGGTGGCGTAGGCGAAACATGCGGAATGATAGCATGTTGTTGGCGGATTGTCAACTAGTTTTGGCGTTTACTGAGTGCTTATTCGAACGGGAAGGCGCGGATTCGAATGGGGATGGGGGAAGTTGAGGGGTTTGAGGGAGTTGCCCGTGGAGTGATGGGTTTGATACGGCTGTGGAAATGCGTGGAAAAGTATGGGGAGGAAACAAGTAGTGAATAACGGGTAGTGAGTAGAAATGCGAAAGAGGGAGAGGAGTCAGAAAGGGTCCCGTCTGGAACGTGTGAAGAAATCGATCCCGGGAATTTTTGGAATGATCTAAAATGTATCCCGCCGTCGCAAACGTCGTTTATACACCTTCTAAAAGACGACTTCCCGAGCGCCGATTCCCTTAAAATCGCGAATCTCCGTTTCTTCACACGTTCATGGTCCCCAGTTTTCCCAGTTTTCACCCGCCCAGAATCGTCTTAGAATTTATCGTCTGGGCCACCCTCATCGTGGACAACCACGTTGAGAAGTGAGCTGTGGACGGTCAACTCACCGTTGTAACGAATGAAACCCAACTTTCTGAATTTGTTCATAAAGAAGTTGACCCGTGACCGGGTGGTGCCGATCATCTCCGCTAGGGTCTCCTGACTGATCTTGGTGGCTGCAATCACGGGCGCGCCCTCCTTTCCGAAGTGGGCAAGCAAGAGGAGAATCCGGGCGAGTCTCTTCTCGGCGGTACTAAAGAGATGGTCAACCAAATCCGCTTCGTAGCGGATATTCCGCGCCAGCAAATGTGTTGTAAACATGTCGGACAATGTATGTTCGCGGTGCAGCGCGATCATCATGGCCTTTTTGTCAATTCGCATCAGTTCGCAATCTGTCATCGCGGCTGCAGAGCCCAGGCGCAGAGGCTGCCCTGTCAGGCACCCTTCTCCGCAGAAATCCCCCGGATTCAATAAGCCAATCGTAGCTTCCTTGCCGTCCTTCGAGATGACGGTGAGTCTTACCATGCCCTTCTGGATATAAAAAACCGCATCAGACACGTCGCCTTGAGCGTAAATTGCGTGTCTCTTCGAGACAGCTATAATTTTCCGGCCCTCACCGATAGTGGCAAGGAACCTCTTGGGATCGAATTCGCTTTTCTTCTTGGTTGCACTCGCCCTTACCAATCTTTGCAGTGCATTTGGAATCTTGCGGGGGGGCAGAACAAAATCAATAGACCCTGAAGCCTGAGCACTGAGAGGCATGCCGCCTACTTGCGCGGACACATCCTGAGCAAAGGTTGTCCCTCCATTTGCCTTGATGTGCTTGCATCCCTCGGTACCGTCGCTATTATACCCAGAGAAGATAATACCGATCGCACGATCCCCCACAGCCTCTGATAAAGACATCAAAAAGGAATCTATTTGCTGGTTCTTCTCGGGGCCCGGGGTGACGACATTAAACGTATAGTTTCTAATTCCAAGATCGGCGTTAGGAGGAATCACATAGACGTGATTCCTCCGGATCGTCATCGCCGCAGAAGCCACCATTACCGGCATTTTCGTGTGGCTCGACAGAACTTTAGCTAACTGACTGTCGGCGGTGGGGTGAGTATTAGAAATAATGGCAAACGCCATACCCGTCTTGGACGGCAAGGCGTCCAAGAGCGCCTTATAGGCGTTTAGAGCCCCAGCTGAGCCGCCAATGCCAACAATGAAGTTTGGATGCAATGTGGCCATGAGCTAGACTTGGTTTCCGTCTTCCCATTTCATGTTTATAATTTCGGATTTGTTGCACTTACAGTAACACCTTTGCCAACCCGCATTCTCTGATTAGCGCTCGCGGTAGCATTCGGATCCATCGATTCTAATTCAATCCCATTGTCGCTCAAGACTAATTTGTGGACGTCACTGGAGTGGCCCATACCGCGAGATTTAACGATGTAAAGTCCACGAATGCGTCTTTGCCCCTCGTTTTCTTCCAATTCTCTAACTACGATCCAAGTATCAATCAAAGACGAGACACCGATTTCGCCGCTCGTGTCATTTTGGGCGGTCGAGGAAACAAGACTGGTAAAGAAGCCGGTGATGCCCCTGGATTTCAAGAGATCGATCATGCGGGTAAGCATAGACTGAAGTTCAAGTTCGTTCCCCTGTCCGATGAGGCTTGTCAGGGGATCAATGACAACTGCTTGTGGTTTAAAATCCGCGATGATCTTGTATACCTCGAGTAAATGCATCTCTAAACCAAAAAAGGAAGGTCTCGTAGACACAATCTTTAACAGTCCTTTTTTAATCAATGGCTTAAAACGGAAGCCGATTGAACTCATATTCTGAACGAGTTGTCCTGAAGATTCTTCGTAAGACAAGAAAAGACACCGTTCTCCACGTTTGCAGCTTTCAATCGCGAAAGCGGCGGCGAGGCTTGTTTTTCCCGTGCCGGCGGTACCTGAAACGAGTACCGTGCTGCCTCTGGTAAAGCCTGAACCCTTGAACATTTTATCCAACGATGGAATTCCTGTCGAAACTCTCTTGGCGGTGCCTGGTTGATCGAGTCCTGCGGAAGTGATGGGAATTACCGAAAGACCTGCTTTATCAATTACGAAGGGGTATTCGTTCGTTCCGTGATTTGAGCCACGGTATTTAATGACACGAATTCTACGAGTGGAAATTTGTTCCCTCACTCTGTTATCGAGGAGAATGATGCAATCGGAGATGTACTCCTCCAGGCCATGTCGAGTATAAGCGCCATGGCCCAACTCGCCGGTAATGATTGCCGTAACATGCTTTGCCTTAAGCCATCGGAAAAGCCTTTTTATCTCTAAGCGAAGAATGCCAGCATCCGTGACGCCCGCAAAGAGAGATTCGATGGAGTCCAAAACAACTCGTTTGGCGTCGATGGAATCAATGGCCTGCTCCAAACGAATGAACAGTCCTTCGAGATTAAATTCGCCTTTCTCTTGAATATCCCTGCGCTCCAAAAGAACATATTCAAGCACAATCTTTTTTTGTGAAACAAGCTCATGTAAATTCAGGTTGAGAGAGGCCACGTCTTTATAAAGTTCATCCTCTGTCTCTTCAAAGGACATGAAGACGCCTCGCTCGTTATGATCGATCACACCATGGATTAAAAAATCAATCCCCAAAAGAGTTTTTCCAGTGCCGGTACTCCCGCTAAATAGAGTGATTCTATTTTTCGGAATTCCGCCTTCGGTAATTTCGTCAAACCCTTTGATACCTGTGGGGCACTTGGGTAATTGATTGTGATTGAAGACAGTCTTTTTCTTACGAGTCTTAGGCATGCAATCATCCTTGGCCCGGCGCAGGCCTGGGACTAGAGAGAACGACTGTCCCACACAATGGGTTTCTGGTCCGCTCGCCGGGAGCGTCAGCAGTTTTTTTCGATGTTTTGCTCCCGACCATTGTTGGCCGGAATCCGCGCTAAAGTATATGAAATGTGCTCCTGTAAACTGTTCAATTTTATACAGTTTTGCGACGACTTTACTTGGTAATGCAGCAAAAGACCCTGGGGGGCGGTCTACCCCTTGCGGGTTTTGCAAGTTGGCCACTCTTCTGCTTTCCGCTATGCCGAAAGGTTTGAAAGTTGATACGCCTATGTGACTACTTAAAGCGGCGATGACCGAAGGTCCGAGACAATCGAAACGGAAAAGGGAACGGATGCAAGAGGGCAATTACGCGCGACAAACGGCAGCGGCACGTTAGACGGCTTCGATCAGGGCAACGCTGCTGCGGCCTTCGGCTGGGAATCCGTGGCGTCCGCGCTAGCGATGCTTATTCCCACCCTACTGGGCGTCGCGGTTGGTGATGGCGATTCGAAAGAGTGGCTTGGATTTCTCGATCGGTTCCATCTCATAAGACTGCTCAGTTTTAGCGGAGTCGTATTCGCGCCAGAGCCAGACCATTTCCTCGGGAAACTCTGCGGCACCGTGGGCCGAATTGTGCGAGCCTTTGCCGAAACTGAAGTGGAAATCATAGCTCTTTAATTTCAGGGCATTGGCTAAACGGATGTTGGCTAGCGCCCAGCTGCCGTAGTGCTCCAGCTCCAGGTCTTCGGAACCGTCTTGAAGCCAGACGCGAAGATTGCGGTGTGGTTCGTGCAAAACCTTTTCAGGATAATCCTGACCGCCGTCCGAAACCGCGGGATCTTCCTTCCATTGGATGCTTGTGAAACTGCCGATCCATGAGATGACGCGGCTGAACTGATCGGGCATCTGCCAGGCGGCGTTGAAGGAGCAGATTCCACCCGAAGAGAGGCCGGTGATTGCGCGGCTGTAGGCATCCTTGCGAATGTTGTATTTGGATTGGACCTCGGCGAGGACTTCATCGCGCAGAAAGCGGACGTAACGGTCGCTCACGGTGTCGTAGAGCGCGCTGCGCATGGAATCTTTGAGCGTGCGCTTCCACTCGTCCGAATATTTTTTCACAAGATTGTAAGTGGGCGTGCCGGGCGAACTTTCGATGTCGCCGGGGTTGATGAACACACAGATCATCACCGGAATTTTCTTTTGGGCAATCAAGTTGTCGATAACGTTGAGGGCTTGATTCTTGCCGTTGCGGTCGAGGTACCACTCGCCGTCCTGAAAGACCATGAGCGCGGCGGGTGTGTGCGGATCGTATTGCGCGGGAACGTAAATCCAATACTCGCTCTTCATGCCATCGTAGATCTTGCTGGTGTGGAAGAGCTTCGGCGAGAGCGTGCCGGAGGGAACTCCGGGTTGCTGATAGGACAGCGGACCGAAGGCGGGGAGATCAAGGCGGCCTCCAAAGATCGTACTGCCGTTCGCGCCATTGATGAGGTAGTGGAAGGAATGCAGCTTGCCGACAGGCTCGATGTGAGCGGAGGTGTACCAAAGATTGGAGCCGGACAAATTTTGCATTTGCGGACCGGGGGCGCGGTCAATGACGAGAACTGGTTGTGCAGATTCCTCGATGGCAAAGAAAAAGTCGGGGCCGTGGGAGATCCACGCAGTTCCGTCCTTTAGTTCCTTGGCATCGAGGGTGGCGGTGATGGCGTCTTTCAGAGCGGGGCTGTTTGATTTGGCGAGTTCAATGAGTTGTGAGACGGTCGATTTTTCCGTTGCGAATGCAGGAGTGGTTAGCAACAGGGCCAGAATGCCCGCGAGCCCGAACCTGTTTTGACGCTGCATAGGGAAGCACCTCTGGTTGAGCTCCGCGCAAATTGCACGGGATGGGGCCAAAGCAAATGGCTATGGTACAGCCGAGGGGCTGGTTCACGAAGCAGGAAGACGCCTGGAGAGAAATTCACGCGGTTCAAAGAGTGGCAACGCGATCTGGAGTTTTTGCGGCGCGGTAGATGGATTCGATTAGGGCGAGGCTGCGGCGGCCTTCGAGGCCGTCGCAGGCAGGGGCGCGGTTTTCCTGAATGGCTGCAAGAAAATCTTCGAGGACGGCTTGATGGCCGCGAAAATCGCTGACGGCGGCCGAGGAGGCGCTTTGGTTTTCGTCTTTGGGCGATTCGATTAGGCCGGCTAGCTGGACGGCGGCTGTGGGGTTGCGCAGATTGACGGCAATTATGCGGTCGTGTTCAAGGATCACCGTGCCCGCAGTGCCGGAGATTTCTACGTGGCGGGGGTAACCGGGATAGGCTGCGGTGGTGGCCTGAAAAATGCCGAGGGCGCCGCTGGCGAATTCTAGCGTGGCGACGGCAGTGTCCTCGGCTTCGATTTTATGAAGGAGCGTAGCGGTGCGGGCTTGCACGCCAACTACATTGCCGAGGAGCCAGAGTAAGAGATCGACGGTGTGCACGCCTTGATTGATTAGAGCGCCGCCGCCGTCAAGGGCATGCGTCCCGCGCCACCGCGAATTGGCGTAATACTCGGGCGGGCGGTACCACTTCACGCGGGCATCCACGAACAAAACCTTGCCGAGCAGGTTTTGGTCAAGCCAGTTTTTAAGTTGGCGAATGTGCGGTTTGGTCCGGTCTTGAAAAATTACGCCGAGGCGGACGTTGGATTGTTTTGCGGATGCGATGAGAGCATCGGCTCGAGCGGTGCTCACTTCGATCGGTTTTTCGGTGAGGACATGAAGGCCTTGACGAGCAGCCGCGATGCCTTGCTCGGCGTGCAGGCCGGAGGGACTGCCGATGATTACGAGATCCATTGGCCGATGTTTTAGAAAAGCGTCGAAGTCTTGATAGGGAATGCCGCCGAATTCGCGGCAGAGACGAGCAGTTTTTTCGGCGTTGGCGCCGTAGATGGCGGAGATTTCGACGCCGGGGATCGCTCGGGCAGCGCGGGCGTGGGTTTCCGTGATATTGCCGCCGCCGATTAGGCCGATGTGGATGGTCATGTGGCCGAGTGTATCAGTGATAGGTGGCGATGAAATCTTTGTAGGCGGTTTCGGTGGCTTCGGGCGCGAGGATTGCGGAAGAGATGAGGATGCGGTAGCGGAAGGTCGCGCTGGCGTGGGGCGCTAGAGAAAAATTTAGTTCTTCTTTGCCGTTGCTGAAAGCTTTTTGGCCTAGCGGATTGGCGGCGAAGAGGCCGTAGCCGCGGGCGTGCCAGTACGTCGGAAAGCCGGGATTCTCGGGATGATCGAGAATGGTGATGGTGACGGGCTCGCTGCCCACCAAGCCGCTAAGATTGCACCAGCGTCCGCGAGTACCCCAAGCAGCGTCGCCTTTTTTTCCTTCGCTGGTAAGGTAGGTGCCGTTGACGCCGGTGTTGTCCAGCTTGGCGACCGTTGTGGCGCGGCCGCTCGCATCCGCGTAGACCTCGGGCTTGTCGGAAGGAATTTCCAGAGCGCGGATGACGCGAAGACCCAGCATGCCGTCTTTCGCGTCGGGGAAAGAAACTTTCTCGTCGAGAGCGCGGAGGGTAGCGATACGGTCAACGCTGCGGAAACCCGGGCCACCGCGGAAGACGAAGTGTGTATGTTCGTTCAGCAAAACCTTTTTGTCGAACGTGACCCAGTCAGTTTCGACGTCGAGTTCACCCTGCTGGGCGCCGCTTTTTGCGGAGACGATGGAATGCTGGACGATGGTGCCCATCTTTGCGGCGTTTTCCGGTTTGATGGCGTCGGAATTGTTCCAGAAATCCAGCCCGTTGACGTTTTCATAGTTGAACCAGAGGCCGGCATGATGCGGGTGATCGACGCGTTCGCCGGGGCGCTGCTCAAGAGGATAGCCCCGCGTGATGATGGTGCCCTTGGCCGTGCGCAGTGGATAGAGGACCGGTTTTTTCAGCGTGGTGGGCCAGATATAAGAGGTGAATGGTTGACCGTCGATGGAGATATCGACGCGGCGCGCTTGTTCGTTCGCGACGACAGAGATGCGCTCAGATGGGTTCGGTTTGCCAACGACGCAACAGACCAGGAACGCCGCCGCTGCGAAGATGACGAAAGGGCTTGCAAAGCTAGCTCGCATGGATCACCGTCCTTAGTTCAAATCTCTTCGGCCACGACATAAGGCGCGCGATAAGTGCCACGGAGTAGTCTATTGGCTTCGTCATCGCCTATGACCTGCTCCTGCGCGGCATCGAATCGCAGCGTGCGCCCCAGGCGGTAGGAAGCATTGGCCAGGTGTACCAGCGTTGTCGATTTGTGGGCTTCTTCGATCGGCGAATGAATATCTTCAGCACGGCGGCTGCGAACGCAATCAATGAAGTTCACGTAGTGGTCGCCAGACGCTTTGCCGTGGGGCCCAGGTTCGGCCTGATTCGTCAGCCACGTTTTGTAGGCGTCGTAGCCGTCGATGGCAAGATAGCCCTTCGATCCATAAAACAAGTTGCCGACGGTGTTGGTCTTAGCATCTTTCGGACCGAGAGACTGTTGTTTGTCAGTAGGCTTTTTGTTGACAGGGGCGGTGATTCCCGCGGGGGGGACGGCGCTGGCGCCGTAAGCGCCGGTGCCGATTTCCGCTTCGTGGTTGGTAATCCAGTGACGGACTTCGAGTTCCATCATCTTGCGTTTGCCGTCGGAACCCTCAAAACAGAAGGTGGCATTCAGAGTATTGGGCGTTTCCTGGTCGTCGTCGAACATAAAATGTCCACCCATCGCGGAGACAGATACCGGGAAGCCAACTCCTAAGCCCCACCGCGCGATATCGATTTCGTGGATGGCCTGGTTGCCGACTTCACCGTTCCCTGTGTCCCAGATCCAATGCCAATTGTAGTGAAAACGATTCCGAGTAAAGGGCTTGAGGGGAGCGGGACCGGTCCACAGGTCATAGTTAACTCCGGCGGGAACAGGTTCCGGCGAGGCGTGACCAATCGATGGGCGCCACTTGTAGCAAAGCGCCCGCGCCATGTAGACATCGCCGATTGTGCCGTCGCTCAGATGATGAATGGCTTCGATCATGCCGGGGTTGGAGCGCGACTGGCTGCCGTGCTGGCAAATGCGGTTGTACTTTTTTACGGCGCGCACCAATTGGCGTCCTTCAAACCAGTTATGCGAGCACGGTTTTTCTACGTAGACATCTTTGCCGGCCTGGCAACCCCAGATGGCCATCAGCGAGTGCCAATGATTGGGCGTGGCGATGGAGATGGCGTCAATCTCCTTCTCCTCAAGCAGTTTGCGAACGTCGACGTAAGAATTCGGCTTTGGCAAGCCCATCTTCTCGATCTCGCCAACGCGCTGGCGCGATACGTTTTCATCGATGTCGCAGAGAGCGGCAAGTTCTGTCCCGGGAACGCGCGAAAATCCGTGGATATGATCGTTCCCGCGGCCGCGCACTCCGCAAACGGCTACACGGACGCGATCGTTTGCGCCGAGAATACTGGCGTAGCTGGATGCCGTGGCGCTGAGCGCCGTTGTAGCGACGCCGGCCCCGGTGATTTTTAGAAAGTCGCGACGCGAAGCATTCAGTGCAGTCATACAACCTCCATCAATTCCAATAGAATTGCGCCAGACTTAGAAACAGGCCTGCATCGGAGACTGGCGACGGCGCATCCCTGCACACCTTTGCCAAGGTTTCCCGAGCAGGCCCATAGTAAGCCATATACTAAACCGAGACACGAAATTCAGGCGTTGAGACTTACTAAAGAAATCGTTTGTCAGTTTTGAATTGACTCGCACAATCGGAGTCTTCGACCATGCCGCCGCTCCGTCCCTTCGCTGCCGCGAATGGGCAGCATGGATAAAGGGAATCTTCTGGACTGGTACCCGGCCGCAAAAACTAGTACTTTGCTTCCGCACCATGGATCCAGCGCGTCCCACCTCTCCGTCTCGCAGCTTGGCATCGCCGGTGAATACCGAAGCCGCGATGATCGTTGATCAGTTAACGCCTGCTACTTGGTCCCGAGCTGGCCATTTCCGCTGGGTAATCTGTGCACTCCTGCTCTTCGGCACCACCAAGAATTATATGGACCGTAACGTTCTTGGCGTGCTCAACAAGACGCTGCAACATGATCTGGGTTGGAGCGAAATCGACTTCAGCAATCTTGTGATCGCGTTCCAGTTGGCCTATGCGGCAGGCATGTTATTGACCGGCCGCCTCATCGACAAGCTCGGCACTCGTTTGGGTTATGCCTTAGCGATGATTTTTTGGAGCCTCGCTTCGATGGGGACTGCGCTCGGAAACTCCCTCACGAGTTTTGCCATTTCGCGGGCCGCTCTGGGACTCGGCGAAGCCGCCGTTTTTCCTGCCAGCATCAAGGCCGTGGCAGAATGGTTTCCGAAAAAAGAGCGCGCGCTAGCCACCGGCATCTTTAATGCAGGAACAAGCTTTGGCGCAATGCTCGCACCGCTCGTGGTGCCGTGGTTAAACGCACGCTGGGGTTGGCGTGGCGCGTTTGTCGGAATTGGAGCGCTTGGTTTCGTCTGGCTCATCTTCTGGCTGTTGATTTACCGCAAACCTGGTGAGCACCCGCGCGTTTCGAAAGCGGAACTCGACTATATCCGCAGCGATCCCCAAGACCCGCCGTCCAAAACAAAATGGTTGGCTCTCTTTCCGCTGCGCCAAACATGGGCATTCGTCGCCGCGAAATTACTGACCGATCCAGTCTGGTGGTTCTATCTTTTCTGGGTTCCCGGCTTCTTGCAAAGCAAACATGGCATCGCTTTGACCGGTCTTGGCCCGCCCATCGTGGTGATTTATTTGATCTCGGACGTTGGCAGCGTCGCTGGCGGCTGGATATCTTCTTCTCTGATCAATCTCGGGCACAGCGTGAACATGGCCCGCAAAACTGCGATGCTCATTTGCGCCGTTGGTGTCATACCGGTCGTTTTTGCGTACCGTGTGCACAGCACTTGGTCCGCGGTGCTCTTGATCGGACTCGCCGCTGCGTGCCATCAAGGATTTTCCGCCAATGCCTATACGCTGACCTCCGACATGTTTCCGGCGCGAGCCGTCGGCTCCGTGGTAGGAATCGGCGGCATGGCTGGCGCGATTGGCGGTTTGTGCATTGCCTGGGTCGTGGGCCACGTGTTGCAGTGGACGGGAAGTTACAAAGTTCCATTTCTCATCGCAGGTTCGGCATACCTGGTGGCACTCCTAGTCATTCATGTTTTGGTTCCTAGGATGGAGCCAGCCAAAATCGACACATAAAGCCAAATGACAAATCCAAACGTGAATCTGGAAATTTGCTCCGGGAACCTTGACAATACTCTGGCACTGATTCCTAACAAAATGAGCGGTTGAGGTGAGCAGATGGCCTTGACGATCAAACCAAAGAAGGATTGCCGCTGGGACATTGTCAGTCTGGGCGAAGTCATGCTGCGCTTCGACCCAGGAGACCGGCGCATTTCCACGGCGCGCTCCTTCGAAGTGTGCGAGGGCGGCGGCGAATACAACGTAGCTCGCGGATTGAAGCGCTGTTTCGGTCTGGACGCCGCGGTCGTCACGGCGTTCGCCGATGATCCGGTCGGCCGGCTGCTGCAGGACTTTATCTATCAGGGCGGCGTGGACCAGTCGCTCATCCGCTGGGTCGAACACGATGGTGTGGGCCATGCGGCGCGCAATGGCCTGAATTTTACCGAGCGAGGCTTCGGCGTGCGCGCGGCGCTGGGAAGTTACGATCGCGGGCACACGGCCGTCTCGCAGTTGAAGCCAGGAGAAATTGATTGGGACGAGATTTTTGCAAAGCATGGCGCGCGGTGGTTTCACACCGGCGGCATTTTCTGCGCGCTGTCCGCGACTACGCCGGAAGTTGCCTTGGAAGCGATGCAGGCGGCAAAGCGCCACGGCACAACCGTTTCCTATGACCTGAATTACCGGGCTTCTTTGTGGAAATCCCATGGGGGAAAGAAAACCGCGCAGGAAGTAAACCGCCGCATTGCCCCGCACGTGGACGTGATGCTCGGCAATGAAGAAGATTTCTCGACGGCCCTTGGATTTGAAGTTCCGGGCATGGATGAACATCACTCGACGTTCGAAGTGGAAGGCTTCAAGCAAATGATCGCGACCGTTGTGAAGGAATTTCCATTCAAGGTTGTTGCCACCACACTGCGCAAAGCGAAAACCGCTACGCAAAATGATTGGGGCGCGATTTGTTATTGCGACGGCAAGCTCTATCAGGCAAAAAACCGCGAGAATCTTGAGATTTTCGATCGCGTCGGAGGCGGCGATTCTTTTGCATCCGGCTTGATTTATGGATTTTTGGCCGGACACGATCCGCAGTGGGCCGTGGAATGCGGCGCCGCGCACGGTGCGCTTGCCATGACCACCCCGGGAGACACTTCCATGGCGACTTTGCAAGAAGTAACCCAAGTGATGAAAGGAGTCGGAGCCCGCATCGCGCGCTGAAGAATCCTCCGAATCAAGTGACCGCCAATGGATAAGCAAAAAGTTCGCGAACGCATTATGGAAATCGGCATCGTCCCGGTCGTTCGCGCGTCGTCGGCGGGCGAAGCATGCGTCGCCGCAGAGGCCGTTTGTCAGGGAGGGATTCCCATCGTTGAAATCACCATGACGGTTCCCGGTGCTGTCGAGCTGATCCGCCAACTGGCACAGAGTTGCGGTTCCGAAGTTCTTATCGGAGCCGGAACCGTGCTCAATGCAGACGCGGCCAGACGTTGTATCGATGCGGGCGCGGAATTTCTGGTCAGCCCGGGATTAAACCTTCAGACCGTCACTTTTGCCGCACGGGAAGGGAAGCTCCTCATGGCCGGCGCATTGACCCCCACCGAAGTCATGGCTGCGTGGGACGCCGGCGCGGACTTCGTCAAAATTTATCCGTGCGGTCAGGTGGGAGGCGCGAAATATATCAAGGCTCTGAAAGGCCCGTTCCCGCAAATCCCGTTTATTCCCACCGGCGGCGTCAATCTAGACACCGCGGCTGAATTCCTCGAAGCAGGTTCTGTTGCTTTGGGCATTGGCGGAGAGTTAGTGCAAGCCGACGCCCTGAAAGCCAACAAGCCGGAAATCATCGTTGAGAATGCGCGGAAATTCCTCGCGATTGTCAAACACACACGAGCGCAAATGGCCTCCCCCGTCGCTGCCAAGAGTACGCGCTGACCCAAGTTTGGAATGACAATCTTGGAAGGAGTTCGAAAAGGATTTTTCTACTGCGGTTGTCCTTCGCACTCCGGCTGAAGCTCAAACAAAATCTCCTGCCGTTCACGTCGCGTCGCAGACAGGGTGCCGAGAGCCTGATGCGCGGCTCCCAAAAGCGGCGCATCTTCATTCAAAACCACCGAGATCGGAATGTTCGACAGCACCGAACTCAGCCGCCCCTTCTCCGCGAATGACCGGCAGAAGCTGCTCTGCTGCAATTTCGAAAGTATTTTCAGAACGATTCCGCCCGCAAAATAAACACCTCCATACGCGAGAACGCGCAGCGCCAAATTCCCGGCCTCCGCGCCAAACGCATCGACCCACCAATCCAGCACTTCGACGCACACCGGACAAGCGACCGATAAGGCGTTCTGCGTAATTTCGCTGGCGGAAGCAGCCTCCGGCTCGTTGAATGTCGGATGAACCACCCCGGGATCGAGAAACTCGTGCAGCTTCCGGAACCCGCGCCCCGAAAATATTTCTTCGCACGAAACGCGCGCCACTCTCTTCTTCAAGAATTGCAAAAACCGAATCTCGCGCTCCGTCCGCGGTGCAAAATCAGCGGAACCGCCTTCTGAAGGAGACGCTCGATGCTGGCGGCCATCCCAAAGGATCATCGCCTCACCAAGCCCTGTGCCTGCCGCGATCAATGCTTGATTTCCGTTGAACTGCGGAGTGCCCGGGTTCAAAACTAAAAAATCTTCCGGTGCCAGATGTACCAATCCATACGCCGTAGCCACCAAATCGTTGATCAAAGTGAGTTGTTCCAGGCCGAGGCCGAGGTTGCGCGCCAGCGCGGAAGCTGTCAGCTCCCATGAAATATTGTTCGCCACCAGGCGGCCATCCACCATCGCTCCGGCGACACCGAAGCCCGCGGCGGCAATCTTGTCTTCAGGCGTCGCACCAGTTTCAACAGCGCATTCGCGGAAAAAGTTTTTGATTAATTTTTCGAGGCTGGAAAATTCACTCGTGGCGTAGCGGCGCTTAAAGACAAGCCGCAACGAAGAGCCATGCTCTTCCAACACCGCTAGATTGCATTTGGTGCCGCCAATGTCTCCGGCGAGAATCATTTCGCCCCTGATGCCCCACCAGCTGTCGGACTGCGGGCTGGGTGGCCGCAAGCTAAAACTCACTTCTTACTTAACCTATTGGGCAGCAGACTAACACACCGCCCGTTGCCCACGCATCACTCGAAATTTTGCTTCAACGAAACCGTCGTATCACTAGATTGTGCCGGTCCGACCGGTAGAATCCCAAAACGTACAGGACCGCTTTTCCGTTCGTGGAAAAAATCACCTGACGTATTCGCAAAAGCGGCTCGCGCCTCGGCACATCCAAGAGATCCGCCGTGCGAGGATCGGCCGCGGTGGCATCCACCTCTTCGTCCGCATATCCGATTTCGATTTTGTAATCGCGCTCCAGAATCCCGAACAGTGATTCCCTTTGCAAAGGGGCCGAAAGTAATCCCGGGAATTGCGCCGCGGAAAGGTAGCAAGTCTCCAAAGCAAAAGGCTCTCCAGCCGCATGTCGCAGACGCTCCAGCTTGATGACGCCACTCTTCGGCGAAAGCGAAAGCCGCGCATTAGCTTCCTGCTCGTCGTCAATAATCTTTGCAAACAGCACTTTTGAAACCGCCGTCATGCTCCGGCTGGCCATCTGTTCGGTGTAACTCATCAACTTGTTGAAGTGAATCTTCGGCGTCGAAACGAACGTGCCGATCCCGCGCCGCCGCTCCACGACGCCTTCCCGCTCGAGCGAGGCCAGCGCGTGCCGCGCCGTCATCAAACTCACTTGATGAATCTTGGCTAAGTCACGCTCCGAAGGTACGGCGTCCCCCGTGCGCAAGTCTCCGGCCTCGATCCGCTTCCGGAGACTGCCCTGAATTCTCTGGTACGCAGGTAACCCATTGCCTCGACTTTGACTTTTAGCAGGCATTCTCACTCCCGGAATTTACAAACAGCCTACAACGAATCGGCGCGCTCTCGCAGCCTCTGGATTATAAAAAATGCACGGCAACCCCTGTCTTACGTTGGATTTCCGTATTCCAGTCCCACATTCCGTCGCCCATCGTCGGACGCTGACGTAAGGCACTCAAGGCCAACCCGCGCCGTCCCGGAAGGCGCACGTCACTCTGCGGCTGGCAGGCCATTAGTGATATAGAGCGCAAACACTGACTGCTATACATCACCTCCGTTCGGTGCTATACATCCCCACATCCACAATTCTTATAAATCATTACATTTCGCTTGACAAGCTTTAAATCGTGCTATATAGCTATCCACCATTCGGCCATATAGCGGTGCAGGGTGCTCGTTGCAATGCGGAACATTTTGACAGTGGAGGAGAGGCGGAATGGCGGCCGGGGGCCTCGCTTCGGAGGAATTAACATGAAAAAACTGCAGTCTGTGGGGCTATTTCTTTTGTGCGTGACGCTGCTCGCGCTTCTGTGCGGCGCAAATGAAGCGTGGGCTCAGGATGTCACCGCAACAATCACCGGAACCATCACCGATCCAAGCGGCGCACCGATCGTTGGCGCCACCGTGACGGCCCACGACTCCGATCGTGGCACAAACTGGTCGTCCGTGACGAATCAGGATGGCATCTACAACATCATTCGTATCCCCGTTGGCACCTACGATCTCAAAGTCGAGTCGAAAGGTTTCGAAACAGCCGTTCATTCCCCTTTCACTCTGGTCCTCAACCAGACCGCGCGCATTGACGTAGTCATGAAGGTCGGATCGGTTTCCGCCACGGTGGAAGTCACTGGCGAAACCCCATTGCTCCAGACGGAGAGCACGGAGGTCAGCAGCATCGTTGATGCCCACACCATCACGACTCTGCCGCTCGCCGCGCGCAACTATGTTCAGCTTTCTTTGCTCTCTCCGGGCGCCACCACCGTTAATCCCAGCAGCCTCTCGCAACCGCAATTGATGACGGGCGCAGGCCGGCCGGACATCAACGGCAACCGCGAGCAAGCCGTTGGATTCCTCCTTGACGGCATCGTCAACCAGGAAAAGAAAAACGACGAAGTCGCCTACATGCCGAACATTGACGCTATTCAAGAGTTCAATATCGTCACCCAGAATCCCGGTGCCGACTTTGGCAACTATGCTGGCGGCGTCATCAGCGTCGGCATCAAGTCCGGCACCAATTCTTTCCACGGCGATGTCTTCGAATTCCTACGCAACGATTTCATGAACTCCAATTCAAAGACCTCGGCGTGGGCCACAGGAAAGGTCCAGGCGAACCCCACCCTCCGCTACAACATGTTCGGCGGCACGGTCGGTGGCCCGATCATCAAGGACAAATTGTTTTTCTTCGGCGACTACCAAGGCATGCGGATCCCGTCAAGCTCACCGCAAAACGCTCAGCTTCTCACCGGAAGCGAGCGCGGCGGAGACTTTGGACAGCTTTGCACGCAACTGCCTTCGGCAGAAGGCGGCCCAGGCACGTTTAACGGCGCCGGCATTTGCAGCAATCCTGCCGGACAGCTCGTGGATCCGAAAAACGCCAATGCCGCAATCCCTTTCAACAAGATGTCCAACTCCACTCTTACCGAGAGTCCTTTCGCAACCGCCCTGTTTGCCGACACCAAGCACTACCCGTTGCCGATGACCGACACCGCTTATGGCAGCAACTTCTCTTTTAAGGCAGGAAACAATTTCAATAGCGACCAGGGCGATCTCCGGATTGACTACAAGCCTTCCGAAAAGGACAGCGTCTTCGGACGTTTTTCCAAATTCGATACCAGCCAAGCTATCTTCACCGGCTTGCTGTTCGCCAATGCCGGCGCAGCGGAAGGTACCGATGAGCCCGGCTGGAGCGGCTCCGCCAGCTGGACCCATACTCTCACTCCCACGATCCTCAACGAGGTCCGAATAGGAGTTAACGTTTTCCGCTTTAACCAGAACCAAACGCCCACTACCGGCCTTGGCAATATCAGTGAACAGCTTGGGATCGCCGGCGCCAATGCCCAGGCGCCCGGTTTGCTTCAGGTCACCATCCCTACGGGCCCGGGTGGAAACGCTAACCTCGGACTCATTAACCTCTGGCAGATTTTTCGCGACACGGAGATTCAGGCCGAAGATAACGTGATTATATCGAGAGGCCGTCACACCTTTAAGACCGGCTTCCAATTCATCCGCGAACGCAACAACTACGTCTATCCCGGCAATGAAGGAGTTTTGGGCAACATCGCCATCAACTCCTCCACAGGTATAAACGCGGGCAACGTGATTTTGCCTGGCGCAACCACAGCCTGCGGCGGTGGTTGCCAAACCGGTGTTGCCGACTTCTGGGCCGGAATCACCGCCAGTGGCGGCCAGCGCGACAGCGGCTCGGCGACCCTCGAACAACTCCGCGGCAGCATCTTTGGCGGCTATTTCCAGGACGACTGGAAAATCAAGCCGACTCTGACGCTGAACCTCGGTATCCGTTTCGAAGATCACACCCCTCAATATGAAGATCACAACCGCGTCGTGAACTTCGGTCTGCAATCGGGTGTCATCGAAACCGTGGTGCCCGGTGCCGGCGGTTACAGCGATCGCGCTCTTTACAACAACTATACCGGCCTGGGCGATTGGAATCCCCGCATTGGAGTCGCCTGGTCGCCCCGTTTCCTGCACGGCAAAACGGTCGTCCGCGCGGCCTACGGCAGCTCTTCCTACCTCGAAGGCGGCGGAAGCAACGAAGAGCTCTCGCTGAATCTTCCTTTCGGAAACTTTGAATCAACCTATCCGGCTGGTATCGGATCACTAGGCTCAGCCTGGCAAAGCGCTCCGCCTTGTCCTTCTCCGCAATTTAGCTGCTACGCGGGAAGCAGAATCCGTATCTTCGATCAGAATTTCCGACCCGCTCTCATCCAACAGTGGAATCTCACGATCGAGCAGCAGTTCACCAACACCCTCACCTTCCAAATCGGCTATGTCGGCCAGAAGGGTTCGCACCTCCTGAACTTCGAGGACGTTGCTCAACGCGAAGGACTCAACGGCGCCGGAACAATCGCGCTTCCGGGCCAGCAAATCGTCGCCGAAGCTGCCGGACCTTTCCTCGGCGGTCTCGGCGGTCCCTGCGCCTTCAACCCACAGGGCGGCGGTGTTTTTGGAACCCCGACCGCCGGGACTGTCACCTACGCAGGAACCTGGAACTGCGGAACTGCTGGCTCCCTCTATAACGCCGACTCCCATGGCAACGGCTTCAATGCCTTCGGCGCACTGGCCGGAGCGAACATGTCCAACTCCAACCAGCGCTACGACGGTCTCCAAGCCGTCCTGAAAGAACGTGGCTTCCACGGCCTCGATGGTCAGCTCGCCTATACCTATTCCAAGTGCCTCAGCAACTCCCCTGGTTACTTCGGCACCGGCTGGGGTAGCACAGGCGCGCAGAGCTCCGGCGGCCAACCCGGATGGGAGAACATCTATAACCCCCATGCTGACTGGGGCCCGTGCTATTACGACCAGACTCACATCTTCTCCGGCTATTTCACTTACGAGCTTCCCATCGGCCGCGGCAAGCAATTTGGCCACGACGTCAACAACGTCGTCAACGCGATCATCGGCAACTGGCAAATCAGCGGCATTCTCACCCTCCACAGCGGAAACGCTCTCACTCTGAATGATTTCGGCGGCTGGAGCGCCTACGGCGATCACTCAGGTACTAACTCCATTGGCCCCTACACCCTGGCAAACCTGCCAAATTGCAACGGCCCCATCGGCATCGACAATAAGTTCGTGCCCTTCAGTGGCGGAGTACCTGCCCACATCCAGTGGTTTAACACCAGCAATATTTCTCCCGTGCCGAACGCAAATGTCCTGACCACCTATACGAACTCTGGCACCGTGGCGAATCCGGTTGCCGGCGGAGTTGTTGGCTCCCCAGCCACCGGCGGCGGCTCCTTCGGTACTTGTTCTGTTGGCAACATCCGCGGTCCCTGGACAAATATCCTCGACGCCAGCTTGCAGAAGGAAGTCAGCATCGGCGAAAAGAGATCTTTCCAGCTTCGTCTGGACGCTCTCAACGCCTTCAACCACCCCATCTGGACTTTCAGCGGCGGACCTGCAAATGGATCCTTTGATTCGGGCAGCGCTTCGCTCGGACAAATCACTGGCTCTCAGGGCGCTCGTCAGCTTCAAATCGCCCTGAAGTTCATATTCTAACTTTCTACCTCAACACTCCTGGGGATGGCAGGCGCTTCGGCGCCTGCTGTTCCTTTTCTGGGCCACTTTGTCCTGCGAGAGTTGGATGTACAATCGAACCATGAATCGTTTCGTTAAACTTTGCCTTAGCGCTGCGGCTTCGCTCTTGCTCTTTTCTTCCTCAAATGCTCAGGCCCCCGCGAAAGCCTCTACTGCCGCGCAACCGCAGCAGAATCCCCAGCGCGCCATGTCTCTCGCAGAGTCTGGCCACTGCGCCGAAGCTCTCCCCCTCTTGAAAAAATCCATCCATCAAGTCGCCGACCGCGATCTCAAAAAACGCATCGGCCTCCTCGGCCTGAACTGCGCCATGACCCACAACGCCCCCTACGATTCGCTTGATTTCCTCACCGTCCTCAATCGCGATTTTCCCCGCGATCCCGACGTTCTCTACGCTGCCGCTCACGCTTTCTCCGATCTCTCTCTCCGCGCCTCGCAAGACCTCGTCCGCGAGGCCCCGTTCTCCTACCAAGTCCACGAGCTCAACGCCGAAGCTCTCGAAACTCAAGGCCGATGGCAGGAAGCCGCCGCCGAATACCAAAAAATCATCGACATCGATCCCACGCTCCGCGGCATCCATGGCCGCTTGGGCCGCGTTCTGCTTTCCGCTCCGCAACCTACTCCCGAAGCCGTCGCGCAAGCAAAAAAAGATTTCGAAGACGAATTGGAAATCGATCCAAACAACGCCACCGCGGAATATGTCCTAGGTGAACTCGCAAAAGGAGACGGCGATTCATCCGCCGCCGTCGCCCACTACACGCGCGCCACAAAAATCGATGCCGGTTTCTCGGAAGCGTATCTTGGTCTTGGTTCCGCGCTGGTCGAGCACAAACAGTTCGCCGAGGCCATTCCTCCACTCGAAACCTACGAAAAAATGGCCCCCGACAGTCCAACGGGACATTACCAATTAGCTCTCGCCTACAACGGCGTAGGCCGCAAAGAAGATGCCAACCGCGAAGCAGCCCTCCAACGCGATACTGCCAAGTCCCTCGAACAGCTCAAACGCCGCGTGGCCGAAGGCCTCGAGCATCAAAAGCCCCCGCAGTGAAAACCGCTCTCCTCATTTTTAACGCCAGCGCTGCTTTTTGCCTCGCGGTCTCCGCACTCTTGCTCCTTGCATCCTCTTTCACGAGCCGCGCGCAGTCTCCTCAATCCAGCAGCATCTCCCTCCCCACCGAACTGCGTGTCCGCGGGCCCGGCTGGTGGCCTACAAAAGGTCAACCTGGGCGCGCCGAATACACCGGCCCAGATGCCTGCACCGAGTGTCACGAACTCAAAGCTGAAACCGCGGAATCCACCGCCATGTTTCATGCCGCAACGCGCGCGTCAGAGTCCAAGAACCTTCGCGAGCATAACAACTTGGCGTTTCAAACCGGTTTCTACGCGTATCGCCTGTTTACCACTGCTGAAAAAACCACTCTCACCGTCAGCAACGCAACCGCTTCTTTCTCCGCCGATCTCCTCTGGGCCCTCGGCTCCGGCCACATGGGCCAAACTTTCCTCTACCAGAAAAACAACAATTTCTTTGAAAGCCACCTCAGCTTTTATAACGCACCTAAAGCGCTCGACATCACTCCCGGCCAATCGCGCTCGGTCCCCGCAACTCTCGATGCCGCCGCAGGCCGCGCCATCCCTCCAAATGAAGCTCGCCTCTGCTTCGGCTGTCACACCACCGCCTCCACCACAAAAAATCAGTTCGATCCCAGCGCCGCGTACCCCGGCGTAACCTGCGAAGCCTGCCATGGCCCCGGCGCCCAACACATCGCCGCAGCCAGAGCCAAAACTGAAAAACGCGGCTCCGGTTTGATTTTCAATCCCGCCCAATTAGCCCGCGTAGATTCTGTAGATTTCTGCGGCGCCTGCCATCGCACTTGGCAAGACGTCATCTCCGGTCACATGATCGAAGCCGGCGTCTTCAACGTCCGCTTCGCTCCCTACCGTCTCGAAAACAGCAAATGCTGGGCCGAAGGCGACGCGCGCATCACCTGCATGGCCTGCCATGATCCCCACAAGCCTCTCTCGCACGACGCCGCTTCCTACGACGCAAATTGCCTCGCCTGCCACGCATCAAACGCCGCTGAGAAAAAATCCGTAAATCATCCCGGAGCTGCCTGCCCCGTAGCGACAAAAAATTGCGCCAGTTGCCACATGCTCAAAGTCGAGCCTCCCAATCTCCATTCCACGTTCACCGATCACTGGATCCGCATCGCCAAAAAAGGTTCCGCCTATCCCGAATAACTCCATGCCCCACGACCTCCATCTCCGCCGCGATTTTCTCCGTTTCTTAGCAAGCACGGCCGCAACCGCCAGTTGCGCCCCGTTTCTGAGCGCGCCTTTTCCGACTGCGCTTCAAATGGAAAAGCCAAACCAAAATTTTCCATTCTCCGAGGTTCTCCCCTCCTCCTCCGGCATAAATTTCGTCCACTCCAGCGGCAAATCCCCCCAAAAATATCTCCCCGAATCGACCGGCCCCGGCTGCGCCTTCCTCGACTACGACAACGACGGCTGGATGGACATCTATCTAGTAAACAGCGGTCCCTGCGACTTCTGGACGCCACCTACTCCCCTCCGAAACGCGCTCTACCGCAACAATCGCGACGGCACCTTCACCGACGTGACGCAAAAAGCTGGCGTCCCCGGAGGCGGCTACGGCATGGGCGTCGCCGTGGGCGACTACAACGCCGACGGTTTCCCCGATCTCTATGTCACGCAATACGGCCGCAGCATCCTCTACCACAACAACGGCGACGGCACCTTCACCGACGTCACCGAAAAAGCCGGCGTAGCCGCTCCCGGCTGGGCCTCCAGCGCCGTCTGGTTCGATTACGACAACGACGGCCGCCTCGACCTCTTCGTCTGTCGCTTCGTCGATTTCACCAAGCTCACCCACCACGTCTGCAACGCCCCCAGCGTCCCCGCACTAGCAGGCATCAACGAATACTGCTACCCCCGCATCTTCAATCCCATGCCCAGCTGGCTCTTCCACAACAATGGCGACGGCACCTTCACCGACGTCAGCCAAAAAATGGGCATCGCCGATAATCCCGGCAAATCCTGGGGCGCAGTCGCCACCGACATCAACAACGACGGCTTCCTCGACCTCTTCGTCGCCAACGACACCACCGCCAATTTCCTCTTCGCCAATCGCAAAGGAAAAAAGTTCGAAGAAATCGGCTTCACCGCTGGCGTCGCCTATGGCCCCGGCGGAAAAGCTCGCTCAGGAATGGGCGTCGATTCCGCCGATTTCAAACAGGACGGCTGGATGGATCTCTTCGTCACCAATCTAGATCACGAGTTTTACGGCCTCTACCAAAACAAGCGCGACGAATCCTTCGAAGACAACGCCGGCCCCATAGGCGTCGCCCGGGCCACGCAAATGATGAGCGGTTGGGGCGCCAAATTCTTCGATTTCGATAACGACGGCCTCCTCGATCTCTTCGTAGCCAACGGCCACCCCGACGACCTAATCGACAAAATAAACCCCGGCGTAACCTACAGTGAGCCTCTTCTTCTTTTCCAAAACACGCCCTCCGGCCTAAAAAATATCAGCCCAGAAAGCGGCCCCGTCTTCACCCGCCAGCTCAACGCCCGTGGCCTGGCCATCGGTGATTTCGATAACGATGGCGCAATAGATGTCCTAATCGCGGTAAACGACGGCCCACCCGTCCTCCTCCGCAACAACGCCGCCCGCCACAATCACTGGCTAGGCCTAACTCTCATCGGCAAAAAATCCAACCCCGACGCCATCGGCGCTCACATCTCCTATCAAGCCGGCGATCTAAAGCAAACCCGTTTCAAGGTAGGCGGCGGCAGCTATCTCTCCTCCCACGACCCGCGCATCGTCTTGGGTCTCGCCAAACACGAAAAACTCGACCAACTCGAAATCAAATGGCCCCAACCCAGCGCCCAAATCCAACGCTTCACCGATCTCCCCATCAATCGCTACGTCACCATCACCGAAGGCGACCCTCGCTGGCGCTAATCATGGCGGGGGTTAGACCATTGCAGAATCGCAGGACAGTAAAAGGCCAAATGCTCGAAAATGGAAACGTGATCGAAGACGCCGCACCGTAACGAATCCTGCCCGTATCTCCAAGCGTTCTTCCGGTCAGCCCCTTATTGAGGCCAAGCCCGCAGCGACAAATCAATCACACCTTGCAACTCCGCCCGGCTAGCCCCTCCCGCCGACTGCACCGACATTCCGTGCATCACCGCCATAACGTACCGCGCCAAATCCCCCGGATCAGCCCCAGCAGGCAAATCCCCCTCAACTTTCGCGCGCTCGAATCGCTCCCGCAGCGCCGCTTCTCCCGTCGCCCGCCGCGAAATAAGTTCTTTCCGTATTGGATCCGCCTCTTCTCCGCAAGCCAGCGCTCCCTGCACCACCAAGCATCCCTTCGGATTCCCTGGGCGCGAAAGCAAGTCCGCAGTCCCCACCATCAGCCGCTCCGCGACCCCCCGCGCCGTCGGCTCTAGCAGCGCCTCAGCCGTGAAGTTCGTCATTCGCTCCGAATAGCGGTCCAGCGCCTTCCGAAACAACGCCTCCTTATTCCCAAACGTCGCATAAATACTGGGCCGGTTAATCCCCATAGCCGCCGTCAAATCCGATAGCGCCGTGCCCTCATACCCCTTCCGCCAAAACACCCGCAGCGCCGCTTCCAACGCCTTTTCCGGGTCAAAAGCCCTCGGCCTCCCGATATGGCCGCCGCGGGTCGTCGAGCTTCGCCGCGCGCGATGGGCACGGGGACCCCGCCTCTTTTTCTTTGTATCCTTTCGCATGCTCCAGCATCCTATCATACGTTTCATATCGAGCGGTAAGAAAGTCGTTGACACCACTCCCGGAATAGGCTAGTTTCGTACCCAACGGTACATAAATAGAAAGAACAGGAGAACAAGCAAATGTCCAAGCTCAAAGATCAAGTAGCCGTCGTAACCGGAGCCTCCAAAGGCATCGGCGCAGGCATCGCCAAAGCGCTAGCCGCCGAAGGCGCCTCGGTCGTCGTAAATTATTCCTCCAGCAAAGCAGGCGCGGACAAAGTCGTCGCCGAGATCGTCAAAAACGGCGGCAAAGCCATCGCCGTCCAAGGTGACGTCTCCAAGCAAGCCGACATCACGCGCCTCTTCGCCGAAACCAAAAAGGTCTACGGCCGCCTCGACATCCTCGTCAACAACGCCGGCGTCTACGATTTCGCCCCGCTCGAAGCCGTCACCGAGGACTCTTTCCATAAACAATTCAATCTCAACGTCCTTGGCCTCATTCTCAGTTCCCAAGCTGCCGTAAAGCATTTCAGCCCCAGCGGCGGCAACATCATCAACATCAGCTCCGTAGCCAGCACGCTGGCGCCTGCGAACACTTCCGTCTACAGCGGCACGAAAGGTGCCGTTGACGCCATAACCAAATCCCTCGCCAAGGAACTCGGTCCGCGCAAAATCCGCGTGAACTCCATCAACCCCGGCTTGGTCATCACCGAAGGCGTGCAGAGCGCAGGATTCGAGGGCAGCGATTTTCAAAAGGATTTCGAGGCCAAAGCTCCTCTCGGTCGCGTCGGCCAGCCAAAAGACATCGCGCCCGCCGCCGTTTTCCTGGCTTCCGCAGACTCCTCGTGGCTGACCGGCGAAACCCTCGTCATCTCGGGCGGCAATCGCTAAAATCCACAAAAGAAAAGTTGGTGCGCGAGTATTTCCCAATCATACTGAAAGCATCTGTAGGGGCGCAGCATGCTGCGCCCCTTTTTCGGTGAACCTCCGACGAAATCGCCAAAGTCGTTTCCTTCCTTGCTTCCGATGACAGTAGCTTCATCACCAGAATCGATCTCTTCGTCGACGGCGGCGTAGCCCAAGTCTAAGCACCACTTCCACCAATCGCCATAGCCCCAAACTTGGCGAGTTCCGCTCCGAGCGGCGCACTTCTCGTTTCCGCGCGGGCCAAAAACTGGTACCTTGCCTCCTGCACCTAAAGGAACGCAAACTGTCTCACGCGAAACATGTGCCATCGTGAGAGCAATTCGAGGAGCAAGGGCGATGAAGCATACGGCTGCGGTAATCGGTGTGGGATTTGTTGGCAGGGCGCACGTGGATGCTCTGCGTCGTCTGGGAATTCCGATACGCGGAATCCTTGGCAGCACCAAAGAACGCGGAGCGGAATCCAGCCAAGCTCTCGGTCTTGAGCGGGCCTATGCATCGCTCGACGAACTGGCGGAAGATTCGAGCGTCACCGCCGTTCACATCTGCACTCCAAATTACGTCCACTTCGAGCAGGCTAGCCGCTTGCTTCGCGCTGGCAAGCACGTACTCTGCGAAAAGCCGCTGGCGATGGATTCCCGCGAATCCGAAATGCTTGTGAAGCTCGCGCGCGAATCGAAACGCGTCGGCGGCGTCGCCTACAACTTGCGCTACTACCCGCTCTGCCAGGAAGCGCGCGCACTGATCGCGCAAGGAGCCATCGGCCAGCCGCGCATCGCGCAAGGCAGCTTTTTGCAGGACTGGCTCCTGCATCCAACGGATTGGAACTGGCGGCTCGAACAAAAATTGGGCGGAGATTTGCGCGCCGTGTCCGATATCGGCACGCATTGCCTCGATTTGTTGATGTGGCTCACAGGGAAAAAAGTTATGGAAGTTTGCGCGGACCTGGCCACATTAATCCCCGTGCGCCGGAAACCGCGCGGGCGTGTCGAGACATTTAAAAAAGCCGATGCCACTGCGTATGACGAAATGCCCATGACCACCGACGATTACGCTTCGGTGCTGCTGCATTTTGACGGCGACATGCGCGGTGTAATGAGCGTCTCGCAAGTCAGCGGCGGCCACAAAGCGAAGCTCGCGTTTGAGATCAATGGCTCCGAAGGCTCGCTCGCATGGAATGCGGAATCGCCGAACGAAATGTGGATCGGGCGGCGCGACACCGCGAACGGGCTGATGCTCAAAGATCCCGCTCTTATGACTCCGGCGGCGCGCGGCTACGCCGTCTACCCCGGGGGACACACGGAAGGCTACCCGGACACGTTCATGCAGCTCTTCAAGGATTTTTACGAGTACATCGAAAAAAATGACTTGAGTGCGCCGCGAACATTTCCAACATTTGAAACCGGCCACGACGAGTTAATTTTGTGTGACGCGATCGCGAAAAGCGCGCAAGAAAAATCATGGCAACCGGTGCAGTGGGACTGAAGCTGCCTCACCTCTGCCGCGGATAGCGATAGCTCAAACTTGGCGGAAGCCGGTCCGAACGCTGGCGCGTGTTGTATTCGAGTTGATATCCGAAATGCTGCGCATCGTCCGGATATTCTTTTCCAGCGGGATAAGGATAGGGCAGCAGCGAATGCCGCGGCAGCGGCTCGACGCTGAAAGCATACGCGGCATAGAAATCGAGATCCTTCTCGAAGCCGTTGGCGTAAAAGAAATAATCGCGCACCCAACCGGCGGGAAGAGCTGGCAAATTGCGTGGATCGAAATCGAGCTTGACGCCTTCGCCGGAACCGAACACCACGAAACGATCGTCCGCCGCGCTGAGCAAATCCAGCACGTCGCCAAAGCGCGTGTAATTTCCCGCCGCTCGCGCATAGGGGCCGGTCATGCTGCGATTCGTGAATGAATAGGTTGTATCGCTCGCCGGACTGAGACGAATTTCCCGCGGGTAACCGAGAAATTCCAGCGAGGCTTTCGCGAGCGGGACTTCGGCGGTGCGAATTTCCTTTGAGTCGGGAGTTTGGTCGATGCGAATCGCGTCCCAATAAATTTTAAGATTGCTGACAATGCGAATACGCCGCGTTCCGGGCGGCAATTTGTCGGTGAGGTCCGTAACCATGGTGCGTTCGAGACCTGCGGGAAAGCCCATGTCCTCAACGACACGGACCCATTTGTTCTGCGCGTCGAGCGCTTCGACATACGGCGCGATCACTTTGATCCCTGCTTGATCGGCGGCATACATCGAGGTAGCAGTGAAATAGTCGGTGTAGCCGTCGATGATCAGCCGCAGAGATTTCGCGGCGTCCCACTTGCCGAGGTCGAGCTCGATCCAGTGAAGTTTTGCGAAACCGGCGAAGGGCAGACCTTCGAAATCGGTCACATATTTGCGATCACGCTTGGCGATCAACGACAGAACATCGTTGCCGTGATCATCCCACGCACCGAGCGGCGGATGCGCTTCGTGGCTCGCGATGACGCGAAATTCGGGGAATGGTGGATTGGAGACAAATCGCTCGTTGGGGAACACTTCGTAAGCCGCGGGATGATCGATCGCGACAAGCCGAAGTTGATCGAGATACACGGTTTCTTCCATCGGCTCCATGAAACGGAAACTCAGCATGCCGTGGAGCGGATGAACGCTGGCAGCGCCCACCTTTAGATATTCATCTGGATCGGGAACGTCTCTTTCCGCGACATTGTTCTGGCCGGGGCCAACCCAATGTCCGACGACGCCGGGACCGATCATGTCCGCGATGAATTCGTATTCTTTGCCATTCCAGGAAAACAAAACGGGACAAGAACTGCCGCGGCGATCGAGTTCGGAAATAGACTGTGCCTTTTTGGCGGCGAGGTTTATTTCGTCTTGCGGCACACCGGTGGGCCAGAGCAGACGCACGACTTCGGCGTTAGTTTGGTCGGCCAAGCCCGCGAGAATCGAGGGCGCATTTTGTCCGAGGTAGCCGGAGGCGCCCTGCACTTCCCACTTTTGATAGAGCGCGCCTGCATAGATTTCTACTTTCGTGCCGATGGCGCTTTTGTTGTCAGCGAGCGGTTTGAAGTCGATGCTCATCCAGTTGTGCTGATTGCCGCCTTCGTTGCGAAGCACGATCGGCGGGCCGGAAAGCTGAGTGACCACGAGATCGGCGTCGCCGTTGCCCGCGAAATCGGCGATGGCAAGCGCGCGCGGCTGAGAAAGTTTGACGGCATCGAGGTGCGTTTCTTTCGTGACATCGGACCAGCCCTTAGCGCCGAGATTGCGCAGAAGCCGGAGTTCGCTGCCACTACTGGATTCGCCGACGGCTACTAAATCAAGCCAGCCGTCGTTGTCGTAGTCGATGGCGGAGATGCCCCAACCGCGTTGCCAGTCGAAATCGGGAAGCGGAACGCGCTCGAGACGCTTGCCGTCGACGTTTCGCCAGAGGCTGATGCCAGGGGCGCCAGCGTGGGTGAAGGCCAGATCCATCCAACCGTCCTTGTTGAAGTCGAAAGCTACGACGCCGACGGCGGGAGGAAGATTTTCTTTTTTGAAGTCGATGGCGGCTAGCGGCGTGAATTTTCCCTCGCGAGGATTTAAGTAGATGGATGCGCCATCGGCGCCTCCAGCGAAAACGAAATCGATGGCGCGGTCGTTGTTGAAGTCGGTGGTGACCAGGCCAGCACCGGTGGCGTCGAAGCCGAGGCCGCTTTCGGCGCTCACGTCGGTAAACGTGCTGTTGCCATTGTTGCGCCAGAGAAAATTGTGCGCCGCTGTTTCGCGTGTAGCGGCTGCTGTGGGCAGCATGGTGATGTAGAGATCGAGATCGCCGTCGTGATCGTAGTCAACAAAAGTTGCGCCGACGCAGCCCTTTTCGCGGCGGATGCCAACTTTTTCGGTGACGTCCTCGAATTTTCCCGCGCCGTTATTGCGAAAAAGTCGGATGCCATCGGCGAAACAGACAGCCAGATCGGTGTGGCCGTCATTATCGAAATCCCCCGCGGCGCAGCCGAGGCCGGCGCCGGTGGCTTCGAGACCGGATTCTTTGCTGACGTCGGCGAATTTTCCGTTCCCGAGATTGTGGAGCAAGCGGCTGGTGCCATCGGCTGAAGCACTGACGAGAAAGAGGTCGGGTTTGCCGTCGCCGTCATAATCGAAGAAGCATGCGCCGGTGCTTGCACCCATTGGCGTAGAGCTGGCGGCAGCTTGTTGAACGATTGCAGAGATTGGCTGCGGTGCGAAGCGGACGGGAATGGCGGGCGGTGCGTTTTGCGCGGAACTGCGCGGCAGTTCCGCGAGAGAGAACCGGCCTTGATCGCCGTAGCCTGCGCCGAACGGCGTTGCGACATGGTCAGCGGTCATTTTTTGGAATTTCGCGAGGTGCTCTTTAGCGGCCTCCGCATTGCCGCTGCGCTGATAAGCCCGGGCGAGGCCAAATTCGGCGGAGGCATGAAACGGAAATATAACGAGAGCTTTTTGGAACGCAGAGATGGCGAGATCATAGCGTTGAAGCTGCGAATTCAGATAGCCGACGAAATACCAGGGGTCCGCTTCGTTGGCAATTTGCGTGACGTGAGTGAAAGCGGCAACCCCTTTTTCTGCGTCGCCGAGATCTTTGTAGACGAGGCCAAGGTTGTACCAGGCGTAGGGATCTTGCGGAAGTTTTTCGGCCGCGGCGGCAAGAGCGGTGCGAGCAGGCTCGAGTTTTTGTTGCGCCAAGAGAGAAATGCCAAGGTTGAGGCGGGCGACTTCGAAAGCGGGATCGGCGCTCAGCGATTGTTCAAAGAATTTTTGTGCGTCGGCCGGTCGCTGTTGATTCATGTAGGCCACGCCAAGAGTGTTGAGGCGATAGGCCTCGGTCGAGTTGTAGCGAGGCGCTGTCTTCGGCGCAGGCGATGCCTGCGCTTGTTTGTCCAACGCACGCGAGTGCAGCAATTTCGCTCCAAGCAGCAAACTCAAAAGGCAAACAAGTAGACCACCTGCGGCACGCGTGAGGGGAGCTTGCATGAAGGCTCTTTGTCCTGCCCTCCCAACGCGGTTTACGCCGAGTCGCTGCGGCCCGGAGCGGTGAGGACTTGAGGGAGGAGAAGTGTCAACCATTTGGTGCTCCGGTCGTGTCCTCATTCATATCGAAGGGCGACCATGGGGTCTACGCTGAACGCCCGACGTGCCGGGAGAACCGCTGCGGATCCAGCTATAAGAAGCATCAGGCAAATTGCAAGGCCGAAGCTCAGCGGATCAGTTGGCTTTACACCCCAGATTATTCCACGAATCAAACTTGCGCTCGCAACGCCAGCCACAACGCCGAACGCAATGCCGATAGATACCACGCTCATAGTTTCGCGCATCACCATCCGGAACACATCTCCCGGCTGCGCTCCCAGCGCCATCCGAACGCCGATTTCGCGCGTCCGTTCCGCTGTCGCATGTGATGTCACCCCGTAAACTCCAATCATCGCCAGTAGACCGACAAACAATCCAAAAGTCGTCGCAATCAACGCCATCGCGCGATTTCGATGGAGCACACCGTCCATCGCATTGCTCAGCAGGCCGAACTTCAAGGAGGCGCGAGAATCAACCGCCGCGGCGGCGCTCTCCAGCCGTTTGGTTGTTTCGGCGAATGTGCCGGCCGTTCGAATCTCGTAGTGACCCATGTCCAGGCATGAAACCCCGCATTGCGAAACCGGCCTGTATAAGATGCGGAGCGGCCCATAATCGGGCCGCCGATACTGTATGTCTCCGGCGACTCCAACCACCTCGACGGAGTAGTCTCGCTCGCTGCGATGCTGATCGTCTTCACGAAATCTCAGCCCGACGGGATTCACTGCCCCAAAAAGTGCTTTCGCCAGGGCCTCGCTAAGAATTGCCACAGGAGGTGACGTGCCCGTGTCACTGTCAGCAAAATCCCGGCCCGCCAGCATCGGAGTGCGCCTTGTGCTGAAAAAGTCCGAAGAAATAAGATTGAGATAAGAGCCGATCCGTCGCTCCGATCCACTTGGCCCGGTAACGGCCAGCTGGGAAAGCCCATAGCTGGAAGACACTCGACTCCATGACGCGGACGTCACGCCAGGCAGGGATCGAAACACCGTGAGTATCTGTTGGCCGACCATTGCTTGGCGCTGCGGGCTTTCACTGGCGCCCTGCGATGTCGCTTTAACCGTTACGACGCCTTTTGGGTCATAGCCCAGATCCTGCGTCAAGAACGCCTGGAGCGTCCGCGCCAGCAAACCCGCACCGACGAGCAGTGTCACGGAGAAAGCAACCTGCACTACAACAAGGACGGAATTCATAAACCGGCTTCGAGATTTTCCCGTTGTCACGCCGTTATTCATCGCCGAATAAAGCGAAATATCCGTAGCACCGATCGCAGGAGCCAACCCGAAGAGAAGAGTTGACGCCAAAGTGATGCTCACCGCAAACGCGGCCAGTTTGGCATCCCATGATAAATCCAGTCGTAGAGGATCGCCGGGGTACGAAAGCGCCCAGAGCAGCGCTTGGCTTCCCCAGCGCGCGATGAGAACACCAACCGCAGCGCCGATCACCGACAAGGCGACGCTTTCCGTCAGCAACTGCCGCATCAGGCGCCAACGCGACGCCCCCAAGGCCAGCCGAGTGGCGATCTCCGCCCGCCGCTTTGCCGCTCGCGCGAGCAGCAGGTTGCCTAAGTTCGCACAGGCTATGATGAGAGCGACCGCGGCCATAACCATCAATAGCAGCACTACGTCCATGTCTTGAAGCCATTCATTCGAGGTCCCATTGGGCATGGGACGCGCCGAGAAAGACCGAGGCGCTACCCGTCGCCATCTGCTGTCGTCGGATCTCGACGACAGGGCGCTGTATATTCCCGCACCTAGAACCTGCATTCCGGCATTGGCTTTGGCCACACTGACTCCCGGCTTTAGCCGCCCGACGATGCTAAGTATCGTAGCCGGATCATCCAGTGACGGCATCTGAGGTCCGAACATTTGCGGATAGTCCCTGTACGTTCTTTCTGCCTCGAGTGGCATGAAGATCTCAGGTGTAGCGCCAATGTCCACACCGAAAAAGGACGCGGGGGCCACTCCTACGATCACAAATTCGTTTCCGTTGACCCGGATCGCCCGGCCGAGTACATCTGCCGATTGGCCGTACAATCGCCGCCACAATTTGTAACCAATCACGCACACGGGTGTCGCACCAGACTGGTCGTCCGAAGATTGCAGGACTCGACCTAAAACAGCTGAGACGCCAAGCGTTGAGAAGTAACCTCCAGAAACATACAGCCCCGCCACGTCCTGCTGTCCTTTTGAGTCCACGATTATGAACTGCCCGCCGAAGTCGTTGTAAGAATAGTTGTAGGCCAAAACGCCGGAAAAGATATCCTGCCGGTCCTGGAAAAGTTTCCACTCTGCGTTGGAGTGCAGGTTCCCTACGTCGCCCCGGTCCACCTCGACCAACTCTTCAGGGCGCTGCACAGGCAACGTCCGGAGCACCATCGAATAAATCACGGAAAAAATCGCGGTTGTCGCGCCGATGCCGAGGGCCAGAGTGAGAACGGCAATGGCGGTGAAGCCGGGATTCTTGCGCAGCGTTCGCTCGCCGTAGCGAATGTCTTGCCAGATGTTTTCAGTTAAGCGCATGTCTTATCTTCCGCGAGAAGTTTTGTCGCCGAGGAAATGCTTGCCGATTCTATCTGCCCTCCCGGGACCGCGCTGGCCCCAACTGTGTCTATACACTCCGCCTTCATGGTATGGCAACCACAGGGAGCTCGATAAAGCTGGAGTTGGTGGCGGAATGGTAGATGCGCTGGGTGGCTTTGCGATAGTCGGCGGGCTTGGCCCAGAAAATATTGGGGACGAAGGTTTGCGGGTTCCGGTCGTAGAGCGGGAACCAGCTGGATTGGATTTGCACCATGATGCGGTGGCCGGGGAGGAAGACGTGGTTAGCGGTGGGGAGATTGAAGCGGTAAAGCAACGGTTTATCGGAGGCGATGGGCTTGGGAGTCTCGAAGCTTTCGCGGTAGCGGCCGCGGAAAATGTCGGCGGAGACCATCAGCTCGTAGCCACCCATGTTCGGTTGGCCAGCGACTTCGTCGGGGTAGACGTCGATGAGCTTGACGACCCAGTCGGAGTCGGAGCCGCTGGTGGAGGCGATGAGATTGGCGATGGGTTGGCCGCTGATTTTAACAGGCGTGGTGAGCACGTCCGTGGTGAAAACGAGTACGTCGGGACGGCCAGACGATTCGCGCTGGTCGTCCACGAGCCACTGGGCCCACGTTAGTTCGGTTGTATAGCCGATGGGTTGGCTGGGGCGTGCGCGGAACGGAACTGGCTTGGCGGGATCGGAAATGTATTCGTCGAATGGCGCGTCGGACGCAGAGGACGGGGCGATCATGCTGAGTTTCGAGCCGGCAGCGAGATAGAGCGACGTGGATTTCGACGCGCAGCCGGTCGAACAGCTTGCGGGCCACGCAGGAAGACGCCGCCAGACGTTTGTTCCGGTCTCGAACGCGTTGACGGGAGCGATGTCGGCTTTGGGCGCGCCGTCCTTTAGATATTGAGCGAGGAACGGGCCGAGGATGTGCTGGCGGAAGTAGGTGCCAGTGTCGCTGCCGAATTTTAGAGCGCCGAGAGAATAGGCGTCTTCAATTTCCTGACCATGATGCCACGGGCCGATCACTAGAAAAACTTTATCGTTGTTGGTGTCTTTCGGCTTGAGAGCTTTGTAGACGGCAATAGCGCCGTAAATGTCTTCCTGATCCCAGAGGCTGTCGACGAGCATGACCGGAACTTTGAGGGGTTGCGCGGCGAGGATTTTGTCCATGGCTTGTTGCTGCCAGAAGGAATCGTAGGTGGGGTGCTCGAGAATTTTGCGCCAGAAGCCCATTTGTTCTAGGCCGTGACGGCGGCCGAGTTCGCCTGCTGAACCTGCCTGCATGTAAACGTCGTAATCGTCGAAGTGATCGGTCCACCATTTGGCGCTGTTGTCGCGCGTGCCGTCCTGCTCGTAGATGTAGGGCATGTTTTGTTCACGGAAGGCGCCGTTGTGAAACCAGTCGTCGCCCATCCAGCCGTCGACCATAGGATTCATGGGGACGGAAACTTTGAGCGCGGGATGAGGATTTACGAGGGCCATCAGCGGCGTAAAGCCGTCGTAGGAAATGCCGAGGATGCCGACTTTGCCGTTGGATTCGGAGAGATTTTTGACGAGCCAGTCGATGGTGTCGTACGTGTCGGTGGAGTGATCGACATTTGTTGGATTGAGCGGACCATGGAGCGGGCGGTTCATGACGTAGTCGCCTTCGGAGCCATACTTGCCGCGGACGTCCTGGACGACGCGGATGTAGCCGCCTTCGACGATGACGTCGGTGGCGTTGTCGTAGCCGTAGAGGCTGGGACCGAGGTGGGAGCTGTTGGAGCGAGTCGTCAGATCGTTGGCGTTGTAGGGCGTGCGGGTGAGGAGGATGGGCGCGTTCTTGGCGCCTTTGGGAATGAGAATGACGGTGTGGAGTTTTACGCCGTCGCGCATGGGAATCATTACCTCGCGGCGGCTGTAGTCGAAGGAGTCGGCGGCGGATTTTACTTGCGCGGCGGATTCGCTGGGGAGCGTGGTGGCCGATTGAGCGGAAGCGCAGGGAGAGAAGGACAGGGCAGCGAATGCGGCGAGGAAGCACAGGTTTAGTTTGCGGAGAATTGAAGTGGTCATGAAAGTTCCCCCGTTTGGAAGCTTAAGCGGGGCATTATACCAACGTACGAGCCAACAGCCGAACCTTCGGCTGCTATCAGGGTAAACAGGTCACAGTGGACGGTTAGTCGAGAAGAGAAAGATGAAATGGAGGCGCAGAGGACGCTGAGAAGGTTGCACGGAGAAGGGATACCCCTCCCCGTGTTTTTTGTAAGTGTTGCATTTAAAGGAGTTAGAGGTTTTGTAAATTCTTTAGAATCAACATCTACGGAGAGTTTTGTAAATGTTGCATCTAGGGGAGTTACGCAAAGGGCCGAAATCGGATGAGGGGTCCTGGAGGGCGGGAATCTTCTAGGGGTAAACGCAGAGACGCTGAGGACACAGAGATTACGCAAGGAAGATGGGGACGCTGGGCGGGGCTGGATGCCTAAGTTCACGGTCTATGGTACCGCGTTTTTGATGACTTGTCAAGTTATTTATTATGTAGTAACGATTCGAATGGCATGCACATGGGGCGTAAGTCGATGAGAGGAATGGGGATGGACGGGAATTTGGTGCACGAAAATGGCTAATTGTCTGGCGTTCTCTCTAATCAGACCATTTTTCTGCTTTCCTCTCATGATTCAAAGCAAGTAGGCGCGCAAGCAGTTCGGCGTCTGTTAGGGAAGGCGGCCAGCCGTATGCCGCAAACACGGCTTTGTCCAGCACGCTATGCGCATCTTCTAACCATGAGGGGCGAAGGTTGTATAGGTTTGTGATGGTTCTATCTTTAAGTTCATGTTCCGCGGTGCCCGGAGGATTGAGCCAGGTGTCGCGTTTCTCTACGAGTTTTTGTGCGCTCTCCGCGATCGCCCTTACCTCTGGACTATCCTGATCTTCACGACCAGGGGGCCACGGGAACGGAAATGTTTCAAAAGTTGAAGTAGGTGTGTAGCGTGGGCGGTCTTCTAGAGCGGTTCCCATGTGCAACCCCCACACCTCATGGATACGGGAGTGCAGTACTCCGAAGAAGTAATCGTCCTCGCGCGCCACAGCAAATACGGCGTGGTCCGGAAGAACGTCGGTGGGTACCCAAACGAAAACTCGATGTTTGGAGACAGCGGGAGTGGCGATGTAGCGCTTTAGTTTGCTGACGGCTTCGCGCATCTCTGGCCTTGGCTCGCCGTGTATCCACCACTTGTTTCTGTATCCTTCGCGATTGTTGTCTTGACGCAAAGGCAACACATGTTCCCTCAAATATTCGAATGGCATCTCGTACAGGGCGGCTTCAGCCTCGGCCATGTTCACACCAAAGTCGACGACGAACATTCCGCGAGGTCTACGAGTGATGTCCATCGCGTTAATCCAATGCCTCACAACGTCTGAATTAGGCCGGCCATTCGGGTTTAGCGCAGCAGACAGCATAGGAACCGCGATATCCGGCCCCACATCAAAGGGGCCTACCTTCGTCGTGCCCATGAAGCACAAGCCTTTATTCTCCGAGAGGATGCCAGCAGACGTGGTATCTGCTTCGGAGGTAAGATTCGAGTGGATCACCTCTACCGGTTTTCCGTCCAGTTGCCGTCCTTTCTCACTGCCATCATCAAATCCAACCATCGAGACATGGACGTTAGCACCGTCCAAAATCCAGTCCCTGTCGGATTGCGCCCAGAATATCTCGCCGGTCTGCTTGATTCGATCGAGCACTAGCCGGTTTGCGCCTCCTCTAATTCCCTGCGTCGCTAAGAGGCCTACACGTTTGGTTTTGCCCGCCTCGACGAATGCCCGCGCCTTCTCAAACCAATAAGTCACAAGGTCGGCCTCCGGTGGCACACGGTCGGCGTAAACCTGAAATAAGGCGTCTACGTACTTATCACCTAGTTCTGTACGGAGCCGCTTGCCACCCAGGAAGGGTGGATTGCCGATGATGTAGTCCGCCTCTGGCCACTGAGGTTCTGAGAATTCACCGTTTGGCTGGCGCTGGAGAATTGAGTCGCGATGCTGAATATTATCGAGCTTCCGCAAGATCGGTTCTGTAGGCCTTCCAATTCCATTGTCGTAAAGCCACTGAAGGTATCCAATCCAGACGACAGATGCCAATTCCTGCGCGTAGACATTTGTTTCTAAGCCGTAGAGTTGTGAGGGATTTACCTGATGCGGCAGGAAGGTGGGTAAGCCGTGCTGCGCGCTGAGCACGAATACCTCCTTCCATAAATCCAGCATCCGGCGAAGCGCTAGATAGAGGAAGTTCCCGCTCCCACATGCCGGATCTAGAACCCGCACTTTTGATAGCTCTTCAACCCATTGCGATAGCTTCTCCTGCATCTTCGCGCGTGTTTTTGTGTACGCGCTGCCTTTTTGCGTGCTGGCGACCTCGAACAGCGCTAGAGCCTCTGCTCGAACGACCTGCCAGCGTTCTCGCAATGGGGCGAGTACGACTGGCTCGACGATTAAGAGAATGTCTTCCTTACTCGTATAGTGAGCACCGAGTTGGGAGCGTTTGCCTGGGTTTAAGCTACGCTCGAATAGCGTGCCGAATATGGCTGGTTCGATGGTTGACCAATCGAGCGCGGCGGCTGCGCGGAGAATTGCCATATCGGCGCTGTCCAACTCGAAGACTTCGTCATCTGCAAAGAGGCCTCCGTTGAACCATGCAATGTCGTGCATCCCAAAAGTGTTCCCACTTGTACACATTGCGGCGAACAGCTGCCGCAACTTGCGCACGAAGTTAGAAGGCTTCGTCCGGTCTACTTCGATCATTTGCCTAAAAAGGTGCTCCGGAAGGAGGCCGATGCTGTCCGCGAACAAGCAGAAAAGCAGGCGCATGAGAAAGTGGGCCGCACGTTCAGGGTCAGCTCCCCGAAGCTCCAGGCTGGTTGCGAGCTTGGCAAACTCAGAAGCGGCCTGTTCGGTCACCCGAGTAGCTGCTTTCTCAGGTCTCAATTCCTGAGGATCGGCAAAGAGGGCGCGCAGAACTTCCAATGGTCGCAGGGCGCAATTCGTGGTTGGCAAATCGGAGAGAAGATCATCCAGCCCAAACTTATAAACGTGCTTCGCCGTGCCGGTGAAGTTTGTGTGTACCTCGAATCGGTCTTGATCGCAGACCACAAGCAAAGGTGGGTTCTCGAGATCCTCACGATAGTCGACCAGCTGAACGTAAGCTGCCTCCAAATCGCGATGTTTGCCTTTGTACTCCCACGCGAAGTGCCCGCGATTCCAAACGTCGGCGTAACCTTTGCCGCCCCTCAATTTTGAAACATACTTCTCGAAAGTGTAGCTCTCGCCCGTCTGGTCTGCGGCGGCGGGATGCGGCTGGCCCAGAACTTCGCAAAGGTCGATAAAATGCGACTGTGCTGCGGAGCGTTCGGTGAGCTTGCTAGCTTTCCATCGGGCAACAAACTCTGGGAGAGAAAGACGAGCTCTTGAATTTTCAGCTGCACTCCTGATCGATGCTTCTTCGCGTTTCTTAGGCACGGCAGGAGGATATCATCTCCGAAGCCGAGCTCGGCACGAGCGCACGGCTGCTTGTTACTCTTGAGGCAACCAAGATATCCCGGGTGATCAGGTTTCTGAATTGAGGGGACGGGTGGACTGGGTTAGAGTGCCTTCTAGCTCTTGGAGCGGCCGACGAGCCAGCACAAAGTGAGACGAGACGCGAAGGTGCTACAATATTAATTGACCGGCAAGAATTGTGAGCGAGCGCGGGGTATGAGCGGAAAAAGGGTTGAAGAGATCGAGCGGGTGATCGGAACGCTTACGCAAGAAGAGCTGGAAGAGCTGCGGGTGTGGATCGATGAGTACGCGGGACCAAGACCGCTCGATCGCCGGATCGAGGAGGACTTGGCTGTGGGCCGGCTGGACGGGGCCGTGCAGAACGCGCTGGAGGATGAGAAGCGCGGAAGGGTCCGTCCGCTGTAAGTGAATGGAACACCGCGCCACGGAAGCGTTTTGGCGAGCCTACCAAGCGCTGCCGCTCGAAATACGAAATCGCGCAGACAAATAGTTTGCACTGCTGAAGAGTAATCCGCAGCATCCCTCGCTACAGTTCAAGAGAGTTGGAGAATCCCGCGGTCAAGAAATTTGGTCGGCGCGGGTCACGCTGAACTATCGGACACTGGCTCTTAGACGGGCTGGCGGATTTTTGTGGTTCTGGATCGGCGACCATAAGAGCTACGAAGAGTTGATTTGAGCGGGTTTCGAGCTGTGCCACCCACGCATGGGGCGGCAAATTGCTTGCGGGCAATTCAATTACAGGCTGGTGGCGATCCATCGGGCGACGGCCTTCAAACCGGCTTGCACCAGGTCGCCCGAGCGGGCGTCCTCCCACCATTCGGTATCGTCCGCCCTAAATAGGGCTGATGTTTGCGCCGTTGCCAGGGCGAGTTGCAGGGGAAGTGTTGGATCAACCGGGCGAGGCTCGGCAGCTTCCTGGAGTTGCGCCAGCATCTGTTGCTGCTGCTTCATGTCCAGCATGGAAATGGCGGAATGGCAGTAGGGACAAGCCGAGTTGGTTTGCAGGTCGATGGACGCGCCACAGTTGCAGCAGTTCACACTCTGCACGTTCTGTTTCAACTGCTGGATTTCTTGAGCTGAGAGCGCGTGGATGAAATTCTTCTCTTTTAGGAAGTCGAAAAACCCGATGAACCGGCCGTGTCCACTTTCACATCCCCAATAGTTGAACCGCATGTTTCGGACCAGATCGTGCGCCAGCGACAGCCGGCCTGCGCATCGGGGACACCGGAGCACGTCGGACAAGGTTGGCTTGACGGTTGACGAGTGTTCACCGATAAATTTCATCAGCTTGAGTGTGGAGCCGGGAGAGAGCTGTAGGCTTTTGTGCTGATCGAACCAGAACGCTTGGCAAGCTGTGCACACATCGACGGTGACCTGTGTGCCCAAGCGGCCGTCCAGCGTCCAGTCGGTCATCTCTTTTCCACAATTGGGGCACGTCATGGACGGCGATTCTAGATGATTGCTTGCATGAATGCCATCGGTGGGTGGGAGATTGCCTTGCGCGCGGCCGGGCGTAGCCGGGAATTCCATGACGCTTGACCCGAAGTGTATGAGCACATACGCTCGGATGCCTGACCATGAGCAAAATAATTTTTGGAACGATTGGGGACATCGCTGCGGGAATTCGCGCGAAGAAATTTTCGCCGGTCGAAGTTGTGGAGGCGCATCTCGACCGGGCGGCGGCGCTGCAGCCGAAACTGAATGCGTTTGTACACCTCGATGCGGACGGGGCTCGCAAGCAAGCGCGCGTGGCAGAGGCTGCGTTGATGCGCGGGGATGTGGTGGGGCCGCTGCACGGCGTACCGTTGACGATCAAGAGTTGTATTGATGCGGTGGGATGGCCGACGCGGGCTGGGTCTCGGTTGAGAAAAGACTATATTGCGCAGGTGGATGCCCCGCTTGTGGCGCGGTTGCGTGCTGCGGGTGCGATTGTTTTGGGGAATACGAATACGCCGGAATATTTGATGGCGTATGAGACGGACAATTCTTTGAGCGGGAAGACTTGCAATCCTTGGAATTTGGAGAGGTCGGCGGGCGGCTCGAGCGGCGGAGAAGTTGCGGCGATTGCATCGGGGTGCTCGGCGGGCGGAGTGGGGAGCGATGGGGGCGGATCGATACGAGTTCCGGCACATTTTTGTGGGATTTGCGGATTGAAGCCGACGCCGGGGCGGATTCCTGCTACAGGACATTTTCCTGGGGGTGGCGGAGCGTTTGGTTGGATCGGAGTGGTTGGGCCGATGGCGAGGACCGTTGCAGACTTGCGCGCACTTTTTGAAGTGATGGCGGGGCCAGATGCGGGCGATGCGCTTTCCGCGCCTGTGCCGGTGCGGGCGGTCAGTGAGAAAGATGCTCGGGGGTTGCGAGTGGGGATTTTGGAAAGTGAGGCGCTGGGGGCGATGACGCCGGAGACTGCGGCGGCGGTGGAGCGAGCCGCGAAGATATTGAGCGAGCAAGGATTTTTTGTTGAGAAAAAGCGTTTGAAGGGGCTCGATCAGGCGATTGAGTTGTGGTGGTATTTTTTTGGGCCGGTGATTGCGGATCAGATTCGGCAGGGCGCCGTGGGACAAGAAGAAGCGTTGAGTCCGATGCTGCGCGAGTATGTTGCGTTGGCTACGGCGGAGATGACATTGACTTACGACGGTTTCTTGAAAGCCTGTGGGGAGCGGGATAGTTTGCGCGCGGAGATTTTGCGGCAGATGGAAGACGTGACGATTTTGGTGTCGCCGGTTTCCACTGGGCCGGCGTTTAAACATGGGAAAGGGAGTTGGCGGAGCGGGGAGAAAGAAAATTATCGGGACACGATGCGGTATTCGCAGTGGTTGAATTTGGCGGGGTTTCCCGGAGTTGCGGTGCCGGTCGGAGCGTCGCGAGAGGGATTGCCGATTGGCGTGCAAGTGATCGGGCGGCCGTTTGAAGAGGAAATGATTTTGGCGGTTGCAGAGGCGATTGAGCGGGGGCGTGGAAAGTGGCAGGCGCCGGCCATTTAGGATTGACGAGCACACTGGCGGGGCTGAAGCCCCACACCTACAGCGGTGTTGGTTCGGTCTAGGGTTGCGGGGGCTGCTTGAGTTCGGGATTGGGCACGGGCGAATGCCCGTATTTTTCGCGTTGTTTGTTGAGGCTGGCATCGAGGAGTTTTCTTGACGTGGCTAGTTCGGCTTGGGCTTCTTCGCGGCGGCCTAGCTTCAGAAGGACTTGGCCGCGGACGAAATGGACATTTTGATTTTCGGGGACGAGCTTCTCCGCGGCATCGAGGGCGGTTAGGGCTTCGCGATTTTTGCCTTGGCGTTGATAGAGGCGGCCTAGCGCGAGGAGCGACGCAGGTTGGCGGGGATTGTAGCGCAGGGCTTCGCGGAAGGAATGTTCGGCTTCGGGGTCTTTTTGCATTTGAAGATAGAGCAGGCCGAGTTGTTCGTAGTTGTCGGGCAGATCGGGCTCGATGGCGATGTCTTTGCGGAATTCGGCTTCGGCGCGGTCGTTGTCTTGCTTCCTCATGTAGGCGAGTCCCAGACTAAAATGCACGTAGGGCAGCGTGGAATTCGTCGCGGCGGCTTGTTCCAGTTCGGAGATGGCTTTGTCCATTTCTTCGCGGTTGAGATAGGCCTTGCCGAGGATCAGGTGGAATTCGGGAGTTTGGCCGCCGACTTCTACTAGGCGGCTTAGGGCTTTTTCGTCGAGATCATTTTTGCCGGCGTTGTGGGCGGCGATGTCGAGGACGTAGAGATAGGTGAAATCGTTGGACATTTGCGGCCAGAGAGGCTCGAGGGTCGCGACGGCCTCGGTGTAATGCTCGGTGAAGACGTGGCAGAGGCCGAGGAGGTAGCGGGCTTGTTGGGAGTCGGGTCGGTCGCGGACGACAGAGGCGAGGGGCGGAACGGCGCCGGCATAGTCTCCGCGGCGGTATTTTACGAGGCCGATGTTGAGGCGGATGCCGGACATTTTGGGTTCCAGCTTTTCGGCTTTTTGGAGAAGCGTCAGGGCGTGATCCCATTCTTTGCGGCGCATGGCGATGACGCCGAGATTGGCATAGGCCGCGCCGGATTGTGGATCGACGGCGAGGACGCGGCGGAAGGCGGCTTCGGCGGTGGCCAGGTCGCCGGATTGGAGGGCAGCTTGGCCTTGGGCGAAGGAGGCTTGAGCATCGATGGCGGAGGCGTGGCTGGCGTGACTTGTATCGCCTGGCGATGATTGCTTGGACAGAGGAAGAGAGAATCCGCGCGAGGGCGGCGGAGCAAGGCAGACACAGAAAGCGGCCATTAAAACGATTGAGGGCGAATGCGCGTGACGCGCACGGAAGAGAAGAGGCATCGTTCAATAGTGTCCGGCGATAGTGTCCGGCAGCCCAAGAGGGAATTCAAGCGGGAGCGTGAACGTAAACGGCTAAGAAATGTGAGAAGCGGCTAATGAGGCCCGGAACGAAGCATGATTTTCAGCTTGACACAAGCCCGGCAATGCTTTATTAATCCGATTTAATAAGTGAGATTGGGTGCGTTTCTAATCGTCGAGTGGTGGGGGCTGTGTGCGATGAGACGCCTTTTGCGAGCGGTTGTAACAAGGGTGCCCGCTGCGGCAGGTGTGGTAGTGCCCTCACTCGGCTGGATTCCATATCAAGAAGATCGGGAGGTCATAAAGTGAGAGAACAGGGGAATTCTTTTTATCGTACCCACATTCTGCAGAATCTGGCGGGAGCGGCGCGAGTGCTGCTCTGCGCGACGCTGGCGATGCTGTGCACGGCGATGGTGGCGAAAGCGCAGGACACGGGATACATCAGCGGCACGGTGACGGACAAATCCGGCGCGGCGGTTGCCGGCGCGGATGTGGTGATTTCCAGCACCAACGGCAGCGCGACACACGCGACTACAACGAACGGGGACGGCGCATACGTCGTCGCTGGATTGGCCGGCGGCTCGTATGACCTCGTGGTAACAGCGAAGGGTTTTCAGAAGTATACGGCGCATGCAGTGGTGCTGGACGTGGCGCAGAAAATTCGCGTTGATATCCAGCTCACGGTTGGCGCGATCACGGAAGAGGTGGTGGTGACTGGCGAGAGCGTGGCGCAGGTGGAGACGCAATCTTCGGCGCTGACCAGCACGATCACCGGTAAGCAGATTGATGAGCTCATGCTCAACGGCCGCAACTTCACGCAGCTTGTCACGCTTACTCCGGGCGTCGTCAATCAAACCGGCACGGATGACGGCAAAGTCGGCGTCTATGGCAACGTCTCCTTCAGCATGAACGGAGGGCGCACCGAGTACAACAACTGGGAGCTCGACGGCGGCGACAACATGGATAATGGCAGCAACGCCACGCTCAACGTTTATCCCAATCTCGAAGCCATCGCTGAATTCAAAGTCCTTGCCTCCAACTATGGCGCGCAATATGGACGCAACGGTTCCGGCACGGTAGAAGTAGAAACGAAGTCGGGCGGAAGTTCGTTCCACGGCAGCGCATTTGAATACAACCGAAATGAGTTCTTCAAGGCGAAATCATGGGCAGAAGGCGCAACGCCACTCGCCAAGAAGGCCCCTTACAAGAAGAACGATTACGGGTACACGATCGGCGGTCCGGTGTATATTCCCAACCATTACAATAGCGACAAAACGAAGACGTTTTTCTTCTTTTCCCAGGAATGGCGCAAAGAAAGCTCCTCGACCACGATTCTTCAGAACGTTCCATCCGATGCGGAACGCGGCGGAAATTTCACGGAGCTCTGCGCTCCTGTGGTCACTGCAGATTGCCCGACCGGCGGCCAAGTTACAAACTTCAAGGTAACCCCGACGGCAACCGGCACGGCTCTTCTGGCGCTCATCCCGCACGCCAATACGACGTCCAACGGCTTCCCGGCTGTTAATGAAACTGTCGCAAGCCCCACCACCTGGCGGGAACAACTGATACGTCTTGACCATAATCTTACGAATAACTATCGTTTAACGTTCCGGTACATCCACGATTCCTGGCAAACGGTCGTACCCAACCCGCTGTGGGGCAATAGCACTGCCAGCTTCCAAAATGTCACCACGACCTTTTTGGGCCCCGGGACGAGCTTTGTTGCACGCCTCAACGCCAGCATTACTCCAACCTTACTCAATGAGTTTGTTGCCAGCTACACCGGCGACCATATTTTTCTGACCACAGGTGGACCAGTGGGACTGCCCTCGGGCTTCGCGATGGGCTCGATCTTTAACAACGGCTTCGGCGGAAAACTTCCTGCCATCGCCTTCGGGAGCAACAATGCCTATGGCGGGAGCTGGGGGCAGGATAGCGGATACTTTCCGTGGCATAATGCCAACCCTACTTACACGTATCGTGACAACGTGACCAAGGTTCTTGGCACGCACACGTTACAGTTTGGCGCTTACCTCGTTTTCGCCCAAAAGAACGAGGCCAACTCGCCCAACGTCCAGGGCATTCTAAATTTTAGCCCTGGCGCTACCGCCGCCAATACCACGGGCAACGCCTTTGCCGATATGCTAGTGGGGAATATCTCGAGCTACCAGCAATGGAGCAAAGAAACCCAATATTACAACCGGTATAAGATTGTGGAGCCGTACTTCCAGGACGATTGGCGCATAACCAAGCGTCTCACCCTAAATCTTGGCTTGCGCGTGAGCCTCTTTGGAACTTACCGCGAGCGCTACAAGCAGGCATTCAACTTCAACCCTAGCGCCTTTGTTGGTGGTCACGTCGCAGGCGGTGGTAACGGCAACGAGCCGGGCTTCAACGCCGACGGTTCGCTTAACACCGGAGCTGGGACTGGCAATCCGCTCAACGGCTTCGTGCAGTGCGGAGGAGCTGGCGGGAATTTGCCTCTCGTGCCAGGCTCAGCATTCCCGACTGTTAGCGTTGGATCTTCCTCGAACGCCGGCTGCCTGCAGGGACATCTTTTCAACCCCGCCCCGCGCATTGGTTTCGCGTTTGATCCCAAGGGTGACGGCAAGATGGCTATTCGCGGCGGCTACGGTATCTTCTACGAACACACCAACGGAAACGAAGGCAACACCGAATCGCTGGAAGGCTCTGCGCCACTCGTACTATCCGCGACGCAATCCAACATTGCTCCCGGTGTCGGCTCATGCGCAGCGAATGCCAACGGCGGCTATGCTTGCATCGGTGCTAGTGGCGGAGCCATACCGTTCTTTCCACTTACGGTTGTTTCCATACCCAACAAGGCGGTATGGCCTTACGTCCAGCAGTGGAACCTAAACGTACAGAAGGAATTGCCCTCTCACATAGTGCTGTCTGTCGCGTACGTGGGGAGCAAAGGTACGCATTTGACACTGCTCAACAACGCGAACCAGATCATACCGTTGGCGTCTGCTCAAAATCCTTTTGGAACAGCCCAGACGCTTTACAACACTGGGTTTATTGACCCGATGACTTCGCAACCAGAAGGTGCTTGTGTAGGTCCATTCGGAAGTGCGAATGTACAGCCATGGATGGCGGGACAGACTGTTGCTGGAACCACCATGCCGTTGACTGCGGCGGCGGTTACCAACCTAAACGTTGCTTGCGGACTTGCGCCCAGTACCAATGCGCTCCGGGCTGCATTCCCGGGCTATGCGAACATCAACACACTCAGAGACGAAGCGAACTCCATCTATCATTCCCTGCAAGTCTCCGCTAACCGCACGGTTGGCGCGCTAACCCTGAGCCTTGCTTACACCTACAGCCACTCGATTGACGATTCCTCGGACCGCTCCGACAACGCGTTCGTTAATGCCTATGATATAGCCGCTAATCGGGCCAGCTCGAATTTCGACCTGAGGCATAACCTGTCGATCAGCTACGTCTACGGCCTGCCATTCTTCAAGGGCAGCGGCGGATTTGCTCATACTCTGCTTGGTGGTTGGCAGCTTTCCGGGATCACCTTAGCCCAGACTGGCACGCCGTTCAGCGTAACCAATGGCTTCGCACAAGGCGACAACGCCGGGGTTGGCAATGGCACGGGAACCGGCTCGCGAGCCGATATCGTAGGCAATCCTCATTCAACTGCAACGCCCGATGGCCTGCGTGGGCCGCTCTTTTACAATCCGGCAGCCTACGCTGCTCCCCAGGGTTTAACATTTGGCGACGTTGGGCGTAATACTCTGTACTTGCCCGACCACGTTAACTTCGACTTCGGCGTGTTCAAGAAGTTCTCCATTAATGAGAAGACTGGGTTCGACTTCCGCTGGGAGAACTACAACATCTTCAACCATACCGAGTACAACGGCATTAACTCGGCTGTTGGAGTGAGCAACTTCATGCACCTAAACAGCACGCACGATCCGCGGCGCATGCAGTTTGGGTTGCGGTTCTACTTCTAACAGGGACTGGAAAAGTGGAGGGCGGCGCTTTTTTCATGAGCGCCGCCTTTTTTTTCGGATAATGGCCATCGCTTTTTTGTATACTCGCTCCGCATATCGAGGAGGAGATAAAACATCATGAAACGCCGAACATTTATAGAAACGTCGTTGGCCGCAGCGGCAGTATTCGCGGCGCGGCCGTCGTGGGGAGCTGCGAGCGAACACGAGATCAAAAGGGTGGGCCTACAGCTGTACACCGTTCGCGACGTAATGAAGACGGACTTCGAGGGGACGATCGCCAAAGTCGCCGCGACCGGTTACAAAGAAGTGGAGTTTGCGGGGTACTTCGATCATTCACCGAAGGATGTTCGCGCGATTTTGGATAAGAATGGGCTGGTCTCGCCCTCGCAGCATGTTCCTTACGATGTGGTCGAGAAGAAATGGCCTGAGACGCTCGAAGCGTCGCACGTTGTGGGGCACAAGTATATCGTTTGCCCGTGGATCGATGAGAAGCAGCGCAATGCAGACGGTTGGATGCGCGCCGCGGAACTCTTTAACCAAGCGGGTGAGGCCAGCGAGAAGGCGGGAATCCAGTTCTGCTATCACAACCATTCCTTCGAATTCGCGCCCGACTCGACGTTGGGCGGAAGGCTGGCCTACGACGTTCTGCTGCAGAAAACGGATCCCAAGTTCGTGAAGATGGAAATGGATTTGTGCTGGATCAGCGTGGCTGGGAAAGATCCGGTGAGCTACTTCGAGAAGTATCCGGGGCGATTCCCGCTGGTTCACGTGAAGGATTATGTGAACGACCCCAACGCGACAAGTAGCTATGCCGGAGCAACCGGCTCGGTCGAGTTTAAAGGGCGCCTCGCCGACGTTGGGAAGGGGACGATCGATTTTAAGCGGATTTTTGCGCAGTCTGAGAAGGGCGGCATCAAACATTATTTTGTGGAGAATGACGATGCGAAGACGCCGTTCGAGGACATCAAGATCAGTTACGACTATTTGAACGCTTTGCGCTTCTAGTTTTTGCCGAGACGGCAAAGGGGGAAGGACCATCGTGCGTAAATCGTGGGTCGCGCTGGCTTGCGTGCTGGCAAGTGCATTTGTATTGCTCGCGGCGCGGGCGCAGACGCCTGCGTGGAAACAGCTTTTCAATGGCAAGGACTTGACCGGGTGGAAGCACGTTGGACCTGGTGAGATGACGGTCGAGGACGGGTTGATTCGCACGCATGGTGGGATGGGCCTTCTCTATTGGACTGGCGGGAAGATGGGGAACTGCCGCATCCACGTGGTCTACAAGATGCGGGACTTCAATGACAATTCGGGCGTGTTTATTCGCATTCCGATCGAGCCGCGGGAACCGTGGATGCCCGTGCACTATGGATACGAAGTGCAGATCGACAATCATCCAGAGACGTCGAACGAGGACGAGTACCACGTTACGGCGGCGCTTTATTCGCTGACGAAGCCGCTGGCCAAACCAGGCAAGCCCGGGCCCGAGTGGAACACGATGGAGATTACCCTCGACGGGCCGCACACGGTCGTGGTGCTGAATGATGTAAAGGTCACGGATTACACGGAAGGTCAGCCCGTTCCAGAGCGGAAGTTTGATTTTGAACCACAACGGGGCCGGCGGCCGGACGAAGGTTACATCGGATTGCAGAATCATAGCGACAACGACATCGTGTTCTTCAAAGAAGTCAGCGTGCAGGCATTGAAGTAACGGCTTTAGAAAGAAGAAAGAGTCGAATCGGGAGGATGTCATGAGCAAGAACCGTTTTTCGCGTCGAGAGTTTCTGCAGAGCACGGCTGGGGCTACGGGTGCGCTGGCGGCGGCTCCGAGCATCTTCCTGAAGCCGGAATATATTCCTTCGGCGCTTGAAGCTGTGGCGCCTAGCGACCGCCTGCGCTTCGGCATCATCGGGATTGGGATGCAGGGTTCGGGCTTGCTGACGGCTGCCGTGCAGTTGCCGGGCGTTGAATGCGTGGCAGCGTGCGATTTGTATGATGGGCGGCACACTCTGGCGCAAGAAATTGTCGGAAAGAAAATTCCTGCGACGCGGCGCTATCAGGAATTGCTGGACAACAAGGAGATCGATTGCCTTATCGCAGCGGTGCCGGATCACTGGCACAAGCAGGTGGTGGTGGACGCGGTCAGCGCGGGGAAGGATATTTACTGCGAAAAGCCGATGTCGCATTCCGCGGCGGATGGTTTGGCGATGGTGGCGGCGGCGCAGAAAACGGGACGGATCGTGCAGATTGGTTCGCAGCGGGTGAGTTCGGTGATTTGCGCGAAAGCCAAAGAAATGATTGCGCAGGGGACCATTGGGACGCTGACGCTTGTGGAAGGGTCGCTGGGACGCAACGATCCTACCGGAGCGTGGGAGTATCCGCCTCCACCGGATCTTTCTCCGTCAAATCTGGATTGGGATACGTGGCAGGGCACGGTGCCCAAAGTGCCGTTTAATCCAAATATTTTCGCCCGCTGGCGGTGCTGGAAGGAATACGGAACGGGGCTCGCGGGCGATTTGCTCGTTCATCTGGTCAGCGGCATGAACTTCATGCTGGGGTGGAATGCTCCGCCGAAGAAGGCGATGTCTCTCGGCGCCATCCTTCGCTTTCCGGATGGGCGCAACATGCCGGACGTGCACGCGACGCTGTTTGATTACGGAAGCGCGCCGGTGTATCTGCGGCTGAATCTGGGATGCGAGACTCCGGAGATTTATCGCTTTCAGGGGTCGAAGGGAATTTTGGAAGTTACGGAGTTTGCGATCAATTATTATCCGCAGACGGGCGAGGACCAGGGGCCGAGCTACTACACTTCGGGTTATCCGCAGAAAATGCGAGATGCGTATGTGGCGGATTGGCACGCGAAACACGATCCGGTGCCGGGCAAAGAGCCGGTTCTGGAAGGGTATTCCTATCGCGGCGACTCATGGGATGACGAAAAGCCGCATCTCTGGAGATACTTTCAGGGCGTGAAGAACCGCCAACCCGTTACAGAGGACGCGGTCTTTGGCAACAACGCCGCGCTGGCGTGCCACATGTCGAACGAATCGTACTTCCGGAAGAGCGCCGTCATATGGGACGCGGCCTCCGGAACAATTAAGTCCACTTAACAGCGCCGGTAACAGGCCGTCCATCCGGCCAGTTATGAATGAGCCACAACGCAACTTCCATTTGAGCACCGGGTTTTATACTGAGGGTGTTCAATCGAGGAGAGTTGCGAATGCGCAAAAGTCATATTGCTGGATTGGTTTTGCTTGCCTTAGTGGTGGTGTTTCTGCCGGCCCGGTCGTCGGCGCAGATTAGCGTTGGCGTGGCCGTGCACATCGGTCCTCCGGCGTTGCCTGTGTACGAACAACCGATTTGTCCGGGTGCGGGGTATCTCTGGACGCCGGGTTATTGGGCGTATGGCGACGATGGTTATTACTGGGTGCCGGGAACGTGGGTCATGGCGCCGACTGTCGGCTATCTTTGGACGCCAGGTTATTGGGGCTGGGGCGGCGGCGGGTATCTTTTTCATGCAGGGTATTGGGGACCGCACGTCGGATTCTATGGCGGAATTAATTATGGATTTGGGTACGGTGGAGTGGGTTTCTTTGGCGGACGGTGGAACGGCGGAGTGTTCGCTTACAACACGGCGGTGATGCACGTGAACACTACGGTGATTCACAACACTTATGTGGATCGGACCGTCATCAACAACGTCACCGTGAATAATCACGTGAGTTACAACGGAGGGACGGGCGGAGTCTCCGCGCGGCCAACTTCTGCGGAAATTGCCGCCGAGCATGAGCATCATATTGCTCCAACGTCGATGCAAACGCAGCACGAGCATGCCGCGAGCACGAATCGTGCGCTGCTCGCTTCTGAGAATCATGGCAGGCCGGCTATCGCCGCAACCGCGAAGCCTGGCGAGTTTTCAGGGCGTGGAGTTGTGGCCGCGAGAGGAACAGCTTCGCACTCTGTTTCGTCGAACGGCACGAACGGGCATGCGAACAACGCGGCCAATCTGCGCAAGACGGATCGTCCGCCTACGTCGCACACGGGAAACTCTGGGTCTAACACCGCGCACACGAATACCTACAACGCCGCTCATGTGAACAATGCGGGCAACGGCGCGCCTACGAATCAGGCGCATACACAGAACAGACCTCAGATGCAGAGCAGACCTCAGACGGAAAGTAAGCCGCCTAAAGGTAAGCGTCCGGCGGTGGCATCTTGACGGCGGTGGAACTCCTATGAACGTTTCGAGTTTGTGTGCGGTGGGTTGATCTCGTCGGTGAAGATGTCTTCGTTGTAGGCTTTGGCGATGGCCAG
>Ga0073928_10000512_pt1 | contig 90675 bp, 94 predicted proteins | sample PaiPotPPA55metaG_FD_76969 | JGI IMG/M metagenome (GOLD analysis project Ga0073928, IMG submission 76969) | Iron sulfur acid spring bacterial and archeal communities from Banff, Canada, to study Microbial Dark Matter (Phase II) - Paint Pots PPA... ...
AGTTTGGCGGCCTCGACACTAACCTTTGCCCGAGGCCGATCGTGAGCGAATTCACTGGTGTGTGCCAGTGTGCCAATAAAACTGTCTCACTCGGGGGTTCACCCCCGGGCTTCGCAAGCCGCTGTGTCAGAACTGTGCCAAAACCCTATCCTTTTGAACCATTGGGGTTAGCTCTTGAGCGAAAAGCAGATTCCCCAAGTTGTTGGAAAGGTTAGTAATTAAGAAAAAAGAACGGAGTTGTTGGAACCGATCGTAGTGCTTCGCAGGCACACGCTCTATCCAGCTGAGCTACGGGCGCGCAAATAACTATTCTAGCTTGAAATTCGATGGATTGCCTTGCCATTCAGCGACGATAAGCCAAATCCGCCGGCGCAATTGACTGCCTGACACGCTCAACCTTTCGCGCGCTCCTTGATTTGCCGGGCTAGCCTTTCGATTTCTTCTGCTTTTTTGACCATGGCCAGCGAAAGTACCGCCGTGGCATCGGTTTTTTCCACCTGCTGCTTCAACTGTGACGCCAAATCAAACAATTTTTCGATGTCCTTCTTGATGTCTTTCTGATTCTCTTCTAGGCGAATTTTCGTGGGGGACTTGGCATTCGGATTAGAAATCGGCTCGTCTTCTCCGGGGCGCATCGGAGTCGGCGCCTTTGGGAATGGGTCCTGTCCGCGGCCAGCCGAAGCGCCTAGCGAAAAAAGCGCCGCAACGCCGGCAATGCGGCGCAATAGTGTTCGTCTGGATTCCCGCATGGTTGGCTCCCGTTGCAAAGGCAGTTGCGCCGCCGCAACCCTCTCAGCGAGCATGCCCGCCGACTCAATGTTATACTCCCCCGACGAATCGCCTATGTCCAGCACTGTCCCCTTTTTAAACGCAACCACGTTCGCAATCGTTCTGCATCTCCTGGTCATCGTTGTCTTTGCTCTGCTGCTCAACCGCTTTTTGCGCGCGTTGACCAATCTGCTGATCAAGCCCGCTGCCGGCCAATCCCGCTCCGAGCAATTGCGCGAACAGCAAACCCGCGCGCTGGCTGGCGTTGTCTATGGAGCGGCCAGCAAAGTCGTCTGGGTGATCGCAATTCTGACGGCGCTGGACAAAGTGGGCATCAATCCGCTACCCGCTCTGGCGATGGTCGGCGTAGGCGGAATAGCCATCGGCTTCGGCGCGCAGAACCTGACACGTGACATCATCAGCGGTTTTTACATCGTATTGGAAGACCAGTATGTGATCGGTGACACCGTGCAAATCGCGGAAACCATCGGACGAGTCGAGCACCTAACACTGCGGCGTACCGTGGTGCGCGACACGCGCGGCGCTCTGGTTACCATCGCCAACGGCGATGTTCGCAGCGTGGCCAATTTGAGCCGCGACTGGTCGCAATCCTTCGTGGATGTCGGCCTGGCTCCTGAAATTGCTCTTGATAAGCCAATGGCCGCGCTCGAAGCCGCGGCTTCAGAACTGCGTGGCGACGCGTCCTGGTCACAGGCTTTGGTGGACGGGCCGCGAGTGCTCGGCGTGCAATCCTATGACAGAAGTGCGACCGTGGTCCGTCTGCAAGTTCGAACCGCGCCGACGCGCCAGGATGAAGTAACGCGCGAGTTGCGCCGTCGGATCCAGATCCAATTTCAGAAGCAGGGCATTCCCGTGGCCAGCGTGCTGCGATTCGAATTAACAAATCCGCAATCGCTGGCGGCGGCAAATCTGCAAATCACTTCCCCGCAATAAGCGAAAGTTTCAGGAGATGATCTTATGTCCACCACTACCTACGACGAAGTGAACTTGATGCTGCGGCTTTACGACATGCGCCGCGAAGCCCGGCTGCGGCAGGCCCGCAGCTGGTTCATGGATCATTTTCATCCCATGTCCCCGGACGAGATGATGGAAAAATACGCTCCAGGCAGCGACGAGTACAACAACATCCGCATGGTGATCAGCTATTGGGATATGGTGGCCAGCATCGTGAACCGCGGCCTGATCAACGATGAACTTTTTTTTGAGAGCAACGGAGAAATCTGGGTGGTGTGGGACAGGATTCGCAGCATCGTGCCAACCTGGCGCGCGGCCTTCAAGAATCCGATGGTTTTCATGAATATTGAAGAAGCCTGCAGGCGCCTGGAAGCCTGGCGCGAAAAGCGCGCTCCGGGTTCGAGCGTAGCCATGCGGCAGATGATGCAGCAGGCCCGGCCAAAAAGCTAAGTCACCGGCCGGCGACTCATTCCACCGCTCAACGCGTGATCAACGCGCCGGTACGTTATCCTCTGTCAAGCTGCACATCTGAATCTCCTGAAGGCCCGAAGGCTTCGCAAGCACCGAGCGGTTCCTGCCTAGCTCCTTTGCGCAGTAGAGCGCGATATCGGGTTCCTTGATTAATTGTTCAGGGTTCGCCTCCTGCCAATCTTCCGTGCCCGCGACTCCCAGGCTCATGGAGACCGCCAACGTGCCGGTCGCAGTTTCCACCGGGCGTTCGTGGATGGCACGGCGAATAGCTTCCGCGCGACTGGCGCCCATCCGCGTACGACAACCGTTCAGCACGAGTAGAAACTCTCCTCCGCCGTAGCGGCTGACGGCGTCATAACTGCGCACGGAATCGCCAAGGCGGCAGGCCACTTCACGCAGAACTTCGTCCCCGGTGCCGTCGCCGTAAGTGTCGTTCACACTTTCGAAATGATCGATATCTCCCAGGACGATGGTGACGCCGCCTTTTTCGCCATCGCGGCGCGCGCGCGTGAGTTCGCGCTGCAGAATGTCTATAATCATGCCGCGATTCCACAAACTGGTAAGGGATCGTGCTTAGCCTTGAAGCGCATCTCTTCGCGTGCTTCGTATTGATGCGCATCATCCTGCGCTGTCCTTCCGGGCACGCACACTGCCACCATCACCACCAAACAAACAGCTGCTCGCCGGATTTACTTCAAGTGCATGATCGAGGAACACCCGTCCCCGCCCTGCGGATATGCGGCACGCAGGCCTCCAATTCCGCATCGAGTTATTTGCGTTATGACTATGAGAAGAAGCGATTTGCAGGCAGATAAGGAAGTTCAAAGCTGTCCGCTGACGCCGATTTGGAACAAACTCGATTCGGCGCTTCAATTCGGGACAACTGTGCAAAACTACTCGCCAAACTAATTATTCGCGATAAAACATCAAAAGCGTGCCCAACACAGCCAACAGCAACGGCCACATTTTTGCCATAATTCCGGCACGGTGCCCGGCTAACTCGCTGAGACCTTTCGTCAGTCCGATTCCCAAACCACACGCGGTGTAACTTAAATGCTGCGATTGAATCCGGGCCATCGTTTCCATGTGATGCTGTCCGGCCATCCCGCCTTCATGCTGGTGGAAAATCAAAATGAGGGAGCCCGAAATCGCTACCAGCGGGAACACCCAGCCGCTCCAAACCGTCAGCAGCACTCCTCTGGCTCTCTGCCATTCAATGGCTCCCAACCCAAACAGCAGAATTGCAAAAGTCTTGTGCTGCAATACTTCGCGATTATGTTGCAGCGCTTCCAGCCACGGGCGATGTCCAAACGGCCACAATTCTGTGTCGCTCCACACCAATACAAAAATCCCTGCCAGCAGAAAACAAGCTGGCCAGACATACTTCACCAACGGCCCTCGCCTGACAAGATTCGGTTCAAAGAGGACAAGAGCTCCCGCGAGCGCAATGAAGAATCCGGCGAGATGGTGGTTGAACTCACTTTCTTTTTTATCCGCCAGGATCTTCGCTTCCAGCTTCGCGTCTGCCGCATTAATCGGTTCATCCATCGGCATGGCCATGCCTTGATTTCCGGCGTGGTCGTGGTGCATCGGCTGTTGTTCCTGGCCGGTCATTGTTGTGGCCGCAAAAGGCCACGCAACTATTGAAAACAGCAGTACTACCAGACCCACTTGTGCGCGCCGCAGCAGTGCCGACACTTCTGGTTCCATCGTCCATCTCCCTCGGGTTTGTTTCGAGGAGTGAGCGTGCCCGTCTTCTCAAAGCTTCATGCGCGGCGTGGATGAAACCGGATACTTGCACTTTCGCTGATCCGTCCTCGGCATCCGTTGGATGCCGCAGCGCGAATTTCGATTAATGAAAATAATTGCGATTTTAAGGATTGAATTGGCAGGACTTCGTGAAATTCTGGAGGCGCGGGTGGGAATCGAACCCACGCGTAAAGGTTTTGCAGACCTCTCCCTTACCACTTGGGTACCGCGCCGCCAACTTTCAAGTATATCGAAAACTCGCGCCCTCTTACAGTCGAGACCGCATCGTCCCGCATCGTCATCGAAACTATTTTTTCGCTGGCGTTCCGATGCGCGCTTCGCGCAAGAACCGCGCCGACTCTTCCGGCGGCGTCGGATTGATATAAAAACCCGTGCCCCATTCGAACCCCGCCACCTTCGTAAGCTTGGGGATAATTTCCATGTGCCAATGATAATGATCGTTGATTTCTTCCCCGATTGGCGAAGTATGGATCATGAAGTTGTACGCTGGGCGGTCTAGTACCGCGTCCAAGCGCATCATGGTGTCCTTCATCATCCGCGCCAGGCTGGCATACATGGAGCTCTGATTGTTCTCAAACGACGATCCGTGCGCCTTCGGCAACAGCCACATTTCGAACGGAAATCTCGAAGCATACGGTGACAGTGTGATGAAATGATCGTTCTCGCCAATCACCCGCTCGCCCGTTTCCAGTTCCTGCCGGATAATGTCGCAAAAAATGCAGCGCTCTTTTTCATCATAATAGTGCCAGCAGTTGTCCACTTCTTCACGCACTCTGCGCGGCACAATCGGCAGCGCGATCAGTTGCGAGTGCGTGTGCTCCACCGTCGCGCCCGCCGCTTCGCCATGATTCTTGAAAATAAGCACATAGCGGAAGCGTTTGTCATTCTTCAAATCCAGCATACGGTCGCGATACGACCACAACACATCTTCCAGGGCGCGTTCAGACAGCGTCGCCAGCGTTGCCGAATGGTCGGGCGATTCGATGATCACTTCGTGCGCCCCAATTCCATTCATCTTATCGAACAGACCTTCGCCTTCTTTGTCCAATTCCCCTTCGATTCCCAGCGCCGGAAATTTGTTCGGCACCACACGAATCGACCATCCCGCGCTGTTTGGGCTCCCACCATTCCGTCCGTACACCAGAACTTCATTGGGCGTTTTCGTTTCATTTCCCGGACAAAATGGACAATTCTTTGGGTCCTTGGGGATCACACTCTCGCGCAGAAAATCCATGGGCCGCTTTCCGCGGTCCGTTGAAATAATTACCCAGCGCCCGGTAATCGGGTCTTTTCGTAACTCCGGCAATTCCGCCTCCTAAAACGATTTTCCAGTGGTCCCGCGGCGAGCGCCGCGAACGTTATATTACCGCGTTCCGGTGATTCCTGCGGATTTTCCAAAGAGCCTCTTTACATCCGGGGGCTAAAAGCATTCTTGTGCCGGCGGACCACTGGCGCTTGGCCGGAAAATTCTTCGATCGCCACCACATCGAAGCGCACCGGGCACTCTTTTACATGTCTTTCCATCAGAAACCGCCGCGCCGTGCGGCCGACCAGATGCTGTTTCTCCGCCGTCACACTTAGCTCCGGCAGCGCCGCCTGATCCTCGCGCGCCGGCCGCGTCCGCACCTCTACAAACACCAGCGTTTCCCCAACGAAGCCGATCAGGTCAATCTCGCCCTTTATTTCGCGCGGCACATAATTCCGCGCCACAAAAACATATCCATGCCTTCGCAAATACCAGTACGCAAACGTTTCCCCACGTACTCCGCGCTGCCGCGCACCTTGTTTCACGCCACGCAACGAATCCGCGTCGGCATTCAGCCCTCGACGCGCACGCCACTTCACCGTCTCAAATATGATCCGCGAAAATATCGCCATCGCGCTTTCCCGTAAGCGTTCGCCGGTTCTTGACCCACTTGATGGCCGCAAGTATAAACAAAAATCCCGCGCCTGCCATCTTGCATCTTGACAGCCGCGGGATTTTTCATAATTTCCTACTCTTCTCTGCGTTAAACGTTCTTTTCCGCCTCGCGAATGCATTCTTCCAGCGTCCGCAGCGCGAAGTCCGCTTGCTCCTCATCAATCAAAAGCGGCGGTGAAAGCCGCAAGGAATTGTCTCCCGCGCCCAACACCAGCAGTCCCTTGTGAAATGCCGAATCCACAATCGCATTGCGCAAATCCCCCGCGCGCTCTTTAGTCCGCTGATCGCGCACGATTTCAATGCCGACCATCAGGCCTTTCCCGCGAACATCGCCAACGATCTTGAATTTACTAGTCCAATCTGCCGTACGAGCAAAAATGTACTCCCCTATTTTCCGCGCATTTTCCATCATGCCGCCTTCCAGCAGGTCCATCGTCGCCAGCGAAGCCGCCAGGCACACCGGATTCCCGCCAAACGTAGTTCCGTGGGAACCGGGCTTCCAGTTCATCACGCTCGCTTTCGCAATGATTGCTCCGAGCGGCATTCCGCTGGCGATTCCCTTGGCGCTGGTGATAATATCTGGCTCAATTCCCGCGTGTTCGAACGCCCACCATTTTCCCGTGCGTCCCATGCCGGACTGCACTTCATCCACGATCAGCATGATTCCGTGCTGACGGCAAATCCGTTGCAGTTCCTGCAAAAAGAATTTCGGCGCAGGCACATACCCGCCCTCGCCCTGAATCGGCTCAATAATAATTCCAGCGACCTCGGTCGGGTCGAATAAACGCTTGAAGATCTGGTTCTCCAGCGTCTCCAGAATTTCCGCGCCGCACGTTTCCGCCGCGTGTCCGAGTGCGCAGCGATAAGCATAAGGATACGGAATATGCTCCACGCCGCTCAGCAATGCGCCAAATCCCTTGCGCTGCGTGGATTTCGAGGCCGTCAACGAGAGCGAACCCATGGTCCGGCCGTGAAAGCATCCATAAAACGCGATCATCTTGTCGCGTTTCGTTGCATAACGCGCCAGCTTCAACGCACCTTCCACGGCTTCAGAGCCGGAATTTGTGAAGAATACTTTTTTGTCTTCGCTTCCCGGCACAGTTTTCCCCAGCCGTTCGGCCAACCGCGGCAAGCTCTCGTAGTAAAAATCCGTCCCAGACATGTGAATCAATTCCGCTGCCTGCTTCTGAATCGCCGCCACCACTTTCGGGTGACAATGTCCCGTCGAGCACACCGCGATTCCCGCCGCGAAATCCAAAAATACGTTGCCGTCAACGTCTTCCACCATCGCGCCGCGACCGCTCTTCGCCACCAGCGGATAGTCCCTGGTGAACGAAGGCGACATAAACTTCGCGTCCCGCTCCACAACTTGTTTAGCCTTGGGCCCGGGCAATGCTGTCACCAGCCGGGGCGTTTTGGTTTCGCTAGCGGTAATCATTTTATTTCTCCGTTTTTCTTGCGCTGCTGGTCTCAAACCGCGCGCATTCAGGTGTACTTGTGGACTCCGGCCTAAGCCGGCGTATGTGGGTGTGCAGGCTTGCACGCGCGCAGACGGACTTCGCCCCGCGCTTCCTGTTTGTTTTTAAGGGAACTTAATCTACGCCGTAGAGGTTCGGCCGCAGTTCGGAGGGAGAAGCCTGATCGAGTCGCCGGTGCATGATTGGAGTTGTCATTTGCGTTTCCAGCGGACGCTTCCGTCCTTACTATCTTCAACAATTATACCACGTTCCGCCAGTTCTTTGCGGATTTCATCGCTCTTGGCAAAGTCACGCCGTTGCCGCGCCGCTTGCCGTTCGGCGACCTTCGTCTCGATCCAACTGTCCGTCACACCTTCTTCGGCTGTGCCAAATCCCAGTTCTTTCAGCTTTTCCGCGTCATTGTCCTTTAGCACCGCGAATATCTGCTCGAAGGCCCCTAAAAATTCCCGCGCCGCTGCCGCATCTTCCTGGCCGAATCCGCCACTATCCATCGCGATATTCGCTTCACGTACAAAATCAAATGTCGCCGCCAACGCTACCGCGGTATTCAAATCATCAGCCAGGCCCGCATCGAAATCGTACAAAGCTTTCGCCGCGCGCTCTTTCATGTTCGATGACGACCCCGCAGGAAACTTCCCTTGCCGCAAACGATCGGCAAAATTCCGGATTCTTTCCACTGAACTCGTCGCCTGCTGCAATCCGTCAAACGTAAAATTCAATTGCCGCCGGTACGGCACGCTGGCCAGCGCATATCTCAGCGCCGACGGCTTGTAACCTTTCTTGTACAAATCGCGCATGGTAAAAAAATTGCCCAGCGACTTGGACATCTTCTCGCCTTCCACCAGCAAATGCTCTGCGTGCAGCCAGTAACGCGCCAACGGTTTGCCTGTCGCGCCTTCGCTCTGCGCAATTTCATTTTCATGATGCGGAAACGCCAGATCGATTCCGCCGGTGTGAATGTCCAGTGTTTCGCCGAGATACTTCATGGCCATCGCCGAACACTCGATATGCCAGCCCGGCCGCCCCGCGCCGATTTCCGTCTCCCAGAAATGTTCACCGGGTCTCGGCGCCTTCCACAAGGCAAAGTCTCGCGCACTCTCTTTTTCATAGCGGTCGTTGTCCACTCGCGCGCCAGCCTGAATCCCCGTCAAATCAATCTTGGAAAGTTTTCCGTACTCGGGGAATTTCGCAATCCGGAAATAAATCGAGCCTTCGCTGCCGTAGGTGAAGGTCTTCTTCTTCAGCCGCTCGATCAACTGCACCATGTCCGGAATATGATCCGTTGCGCGAACCCAAAATTCCGGCGCTTGCACACTTACCGCTTTGCAATCCGCAAAAAATGCCTGCGCGTACTTTTCCGTGTACTCGCGAATCCCAACGCCCGCGGCCGCGGCATTAGCGATGATCCGGTCATCCACATCCGTCAAGTTCATCACATGGGTTAGCTTCAGCCCGCGCTGCTTCAAATATCGCCGCAAAATATCCTGAAACACGAAGGTGCGAAAATTTCCGATGTGCGCGTAGTCGTACACCGTCGGCCCGCACGTGTACATCTTCACTTCGCCCGCACGCTGCGGAACGAATTCTTCTATCTTTCCGCTCAACGTGTTGTGCAATCTAAGTTCGTGCATGACCACCGGTTAGCCTTTTTCGTGCAAAATGAACCTCAGATTGTAGCCGACCCTCACAAACGCCCGCAATCTGCCGCAAGATTAGTCTTCCGTCATATCAAACCCCTACACCACGCAAGTACAGGCGAAGGACAGGCTAACCACAACGTCACCCGGCGCACAAAGGCTTCCCAATAATTCCTTTTTCGAATCTAACGTAGAGTTAGCTTAACCCTCTGTAACCAGAACCATAACCAGAACCATCAGATCTGCTTCAGGAGATGAATCAACCTTATGAGAAATTTCGTCAGAACTACTTTGCTGTCTTCCGTTTTGTTGTCATCCGTGCTTCTAGTCGGTATCCCCGCCAGCGCGCAAATATCGGTCGGAATCCGCATCGGGGCGCCACCCGAACCCCGCGTCGTCGCCGTTGTCCCCGCACAACCTGCGCCCGAATTCGTCTGGGTAGGCGGCTACTGGTATCCCGCCGAGGGACATTACCGTTGGCATGAAGGCTATTGGAGCCGCCCGCCTTATGAGGGAGCCCGCTGGGTCGGCCCACGCCACGATGGAGAACGGTTCTACAACGGTTATTGGGAAGGCTCCCACGGCCGTGTCGAGCACAGCCACGAGTGGGATCACGACCACGACCGCGATCACGGTCGCTATAAAGATCACGGCGATCACGGTCACGAGGACCATGGTCACGGTCATGGCCACGACCACGATGACCATTAGAACCATACGCGCATTAATTTAACGCTCGCGCAGCAGTCCACCATTACGTTGGCCTGGAATGGGCGGTATAGACGACCGTCTGCACCGCCCATTTTTATTGCCTTGTGCGCGCGAGCGCTAAAGCGTCTCTTCAGGCGTCTTTTGCGGCTCATCTTAGCTGCCGCCGTTCCGGGTGCCCCCCCGACCGTCGTTCCGGCCGCCCGCCGGGCGTCATTCCGGGCGCAGGGAGGAATATCTCTTCGGTTTGTATCCAGCCATAAAATCAACCAAGCATGCAGAACTTCTCGGCCAGCAATTTGCCTTTCCGCCACGTGCCATATGGTCGGTTTCCCATACAGCCTTTCCTCTATTGTCGGCACTCCACGCTCTGCCTACCCTTTACCCACGTGCCCAGAAGCAAGGACCATCCCAAAATCGCAGCGAGCCGCGAAGTAACGCTGACCGAATGACCGGATACTGTTGGCTGGCCTGCGAAAGGAGATCAATTCAAATGAAAAACCTGATGAGATTTATGCTGATTGCCGCGGTTCTGTTGCTCGGCACCTATGGCGCAAGCGCGCAGATCGGTGTGGGTATCAGGATTGGTCCTCCGCCCCCGCCGCGAGTGGTAGTTGAGCCACCTCCTTCTCCGGGTCCCGACTTTGTCTGGGTTGAAGGCTACTGGTATCCCGTACGCGGACATTATCGCTGGCACGAAGGTTATTGGACTCGTGCCCCGTATCCAAGCGCCCACTGGGTTGGTCCGCGGCACGAGGGAGAGCTGTATTACAACGGCTACTGGGAAGGCGATCGCGGCCGTTTTGAGCATCGCCATGAATGGGATCGCGACCGAGACCGCGATCGTGACCGGTATCGCGATCACGACGAGCATCACGACGACCATCACTGAACGTGCGGAGATTCAGCCCGCGACTGTTCGTCTATAAAAATTGAGCGCTTAGGAAGCGGCTGCGAGAGATTTTGATTCACCTTTCGCAGCCGTTCCGGCATTCTTTGTGCGCTGATCAAGTTCCGCCGCTTGAATCGCATCGTAGGCCGGTACGACAAAGTAAACGAAAGTTAGTATCCCAGGGGATCGACGCGGCTTATTTTTTCTTGCGGCTTGGCGCCGCCCGGTTGCCATTGGAAATCTGCGCCAGCGATTGTGTAAATTCTGCAATCGTTTCCGGGACCGTCCGGCTGTATACAAATTGCCCTTCTTTGCGGCACTCGATCAATTCTGCATCCGTCAGAATCTTCAGGTGATGCGAAATCGTCGCCGGCGTCAACCCCTGCAGCTTAACTAGTTCGCTGCAAGTCAAATTCTTCTGTGCCGCGATCACTTCGAAAATCCGCAGCCGAGTCTCGTCACCCAACGCTTTCGAGATTCTCTCAATCTTTTTTGCGTCCATCGCCAAGCCTAGTCTATCGGAAACCGCCATCCTGCACACAGGAAAGCTGCTAACTGCCGGATTCTCAGCCGGATGACTCTCTTCCGCAAGCACCCATCATTTCTTGTAACCTAATACTTAGATGCTCATCAAAGTATCGAAGTCACCGGCGGACAGTCAGGCCATACTTCAACTTCCACCCTGGTGCATCTCTCTTGGAGGCGTTTAATGAAACGCTTTGCAGGTAAGGTCGCCGTCATCACCGGCGGTAACAGCGGCATCGGTCTCGCCACCGCCAAACGCTTCTCTGACGAAGGCTCAAAGGTCGCGATTTCCGGCCGCAGCCAGAAAACTCTCGACGAAGCAGTCAAATATGTCGGCAACGGAATTCTTGCGGTCAAGTCCGATGTCGCAAAACTCGCCGATCTCGACCGTTTTTACGCCGCAGTCGCGCAGAAGTTTGGCAAGATCGACGTTCTCTTCGTCAACGCCGGCGTCGCCAAATTCGTTCCGGTGCAAAATGCCGACGAAGCCCACTACGATGAAATTTTCAATATCAATGTTAAGGGCGCGTACTTCACGATTCAGAAGGCCCTTCCACACCTGAACGACGGCGCATCCATCGTCTTGAACACCAGCGTCGCCGGAATCAAGGGCACCGCCAACGCCTCAGTCTACTCCGCAACCAAAGCAGCGTTGCGCTCGTTCTCACGCACGCTCACTACGGAACTGGTCGAGCGCGGCATCCGCATCAACTCTGTCGCCCCCGGTCCCATCGAGACACCAATCTTCGGCCGCGTCGGCCTCTCCAAGGAACAAGTGGACGAGTTCGCGCAAAAAATTCTCTCCGCCGTTCCCCTCAAACGCTTCGGCCGTCCGGAAGAAGTGGCGTCCGCCGTCGCTTTTCTGGCTTCGTCCGACGCCTCCTACATCACCGGCGTCGAACTCCACGTCGACGGCGGCATGGGCCAGATTTAATCCCCAGATTTGCTCTTGCACTAGATTCGGCGGTCACCGAGTCTGCAAGGAGGGCGGCTCATTCGTCGCCCTCGCAACTTCTCCCTGACTAATCCTTCTGATATTGCGCTTCCCCATTTCCGAACGACCAATTTTCCCAGCTAACCTCAACCAAATTTATTAGCAAATCTTCCGGACGCAGCCCCGGCAGCTTCGCCAACAACTCCGCCATGCGCTTAAACAGTGCACGCTTCTGCCCCGGCTTCCTTCCAGTACTCAGCGTAATCTGCACCAACACAATTTTGTCCGATCGCTTCACGTCCAGATAATCCGCGTCATAAATCAAATCCCCTGTCTTATATTCCGTAATCACCTGGAACCGGTCCTTCGCCGGGACCGCCATCGCTTCAACCATTGCCTGATGCACTCCATCGGCGATTGCCTTTCGGTATTCCGGCGTCCTAGCGAAACTACGCATGTTCGCGCGGTAAATAGGTGTGCGCTACTCGTTCCTTCACGCAATGAAATGCGCACCAATGGCATTTCGCCCTCCTGTTTTAGAGCTGCTCTCGCCTAATACATTTTTGGAAGATGCCGGGCAAAGGTCCGGGGTGACGACAATTGAAAATGTTTTACGTAAAGGAAGGGTTCGAACTCGCCCCCACATTCATATCCAAGTGCCATTTCTTCGCCGCGTCCGCTGCCGCATAACAATTCTCGTCCTCCGAATATCCCCTGCACCGCGCCGTCGTCTCTTTCACACGCGGCGAACGCACAAACTGCCACACCGCCGCATACTTCACTCCGCTTGCCGCAGGCAGCGGCGAATTCCCCGGCGAAACGCATCCAGGCGATGGCGGACACGCATCATTAAATACCCAATACGAAAATTGCCGTGGCGCTTCGTTCGAACGAATATCATCCGCCGTCACGATCGTCACTCCGCCGCCTTCGTCCACCTTCATCCCCGAGCAATAAACTCCCGGCCGAAATCCCAGCTTCACCAACTCATCAGCCCACGCCCGCAAGTACGCGTGATACTCCGCCGTGAGCCGCCCGCCATCCTCAATATCAATAAAAATTATTCCGCTGCTCGCGAATCCTTCCGCCTTCGCACTCCGCGCTGCCTCACGCGAGTCCGCCACTCCCTTTTGCGCTGCGTCCGCCGTAGTTCGAATCGCATTCCCCTCTCGACCCCGCGCCAGCAACAAAAACCCGTATCCCAGCGCTTCCATCGCACCGCGCTTCCCGGTCCACGAATTGGTCTTTGCTCCCGGCGCTGGCGTCAACCAATATCCCGCGAATGTGAACTCGTTCCGTAACTCCTTCATCGCGGCATCGCCAGGATAATCATTCCGGTCAAATCCCAGATTTCCCCGCCCCGAGCCTGCTTGGCCGCCAAACGCGGTCCCACTCCCGCAGGCCAGCACTCCCGCCAGAACAAATGTTATCCATCTACTTTGCACACTCATCTTGATTCGGTCACAACGTAGCGGCGCTTACTGATTCGGCTTGTCGGTCGAGTCTTTCACGGCTGCCTGGCTTTTTCCGCAGCTTTTTTCGCTTCCGCTGCCGCTTTATCCGCGGCCTCCTTTACTTTCTCGGAGCTTTCCCGGGCCGCTTTTTTGGTCGCGTCCACGGCTCCCGGCGTCTCGGCCCGTGCCTTGTCCGCCGCTTCTTGAGCACTCCTGCGGGCCGCATCTGCCGCATCTTGGGCCGTCTTCTGCATCGCCTCGCCAGTTTCCTTCGCGTCTCGCTTCAATTTCTGCGAGTCGGACCGGCTACAGCCTGCCAATCCACCCACCCCCAGCGCCCCGACCAACAATACCGCCATCAGTTGCTCATATTTTTCGCGTCTCATTTTCTTCCCCCTATCCGCACATCCCAAAGCGAGTACGATCACCATCAAGCCTTAACTCCGGCTTGCATTTCCTGCGATGCGTCACGTCCACAAAATCGCATCTTCGCATACCCAGGTGCGCTCTCACAGAAGCTTCTTGATGTCGCGCCATCCAATCATAATCACGTGGTTGTCCTTGAGTGCCTTTCGAAACTCGGGGCTGGACACCGCATCGAACTCACGCTGTCGCCACGCAGCTCCCCAACCCGAATGATTGACCATGATGGCTTGTGTTTCGGCGTCGTCCTGGGCCAGGTGCACGAAAATTTCGGTCACGCCGGGCCGCAGGTTCTTGATCAGGTTGACGTAATAATCGGTCCAGCCGGAGGCCGGAACGTCTTCTCCGGGCGAAAAGATCGCATCGGGAATCGGGTCACCCGGACCCAGCAACGGAAGCAGCGGCTGAAACAGCTCATCGTTCCGCGCCATGCGGATCGGCAGATTGTATTCCCGCGCTACCTTCAGAAAAACGCCGAACAACTCCGGCGTCCGATACAGCGTGTGCATGTGTGCATCGAGATGTGAAGGCTCAAGGCCCATAGCTTTGGCACGCTCAATCTGCGCGCGAATTTCCGTCTCGACTTCATTGAGCTTGGCGTGCTCTGCCACCTCGTCAATGCTGGCATAGAAGTTACCGTCCGGCCCGACCAGGCTCGGTACCAGCGCGCGAGAAGCAATCGGCCCCCAGCGGTAAGTTTCCCATTCCGCGGTCAAAGTGAGATGCAAACCAAGATCCGCTTCCGGATGTGCCTTGGCATACGCTGCAACCTCCGTGAACCACGGACACGGCACCATGACCGTCGCCGAAGTGATTAGCTTTTGATCGAGCGCCGCAAAACTAACCACATCTTCCGAATGAGAGACCGCGAGATCGTCGGCGTTCAGGATCAGCAGCTTGGCATCACGTGGATAGCCAAGGCGGACCTGCAATGGCTGGCCCACGCCGGGCGCAAAAATCGTGGTGTGATAAGCAGCGACTTTCCATTCGCGACCAACCTTCACGAACGTCAATGTGTAGCGCAGCTCAAACGGTTTCGCTGCGTCGGCGTAGCGTCGTCTCGAATGGCCTGTGACCACAGCGGCCTTTGCATATTCGTTGAAAGTTTCTTGATCGGTGCTCAACTCGGAGTAGCGCAGCTTGCCGCTGCGAATTTTCTCTACCAGTTCGGACTTGCTTTGCACCAGACCATCGGTGTGAGTCCAGGTAAAATGCTCATCCAAGAGTCGCTCCAGCGCGGAAGCATCCGCATCGCGCAGCGCTTCGTGAAATACTGTATGGACGCGGAGAAGCGCGGCCTGCGGATCGGCAACCGCCGCACCAGTGAAATACAACAGTCCCAAGATCAGAGTCGCCGACACCCTCACGCCAGATGTCGCTCTTCGGCTTTTAAACATGATTCCTCCTAAAGCCTGCGAACCGGGAGAACGCTGTTTGCCGGTTTTGCCGATTCCGCGTCCGAGTCCTTGATGTCAGTTAATTGTGAGCGCCGGGCCGGCTCGGCCCCTCAACCGAATATCGAAGATCATCATTTATCAGCTTTATCCGGACGCGAATTTTCTGCCCTTGCGGATCCGAGATTGACACATCCACCGAACCGGGTTTTCTCATCAACTGTCCGGCTGAAACCAAATCTACCAACTGCGTTCACACCGACGGCGCTACTGGTCCCACTGTCCCCATAAGCAGCCTGCAAACTGACTGACTCCGCAGCGTCTCTGACCGTAGTAATGCGATTCGATGAATCGTAAGTGTACTCGATAGTTTCGCCACCAACTCATCCCTCCCGCATCTTGTGTCCCGCCAGATTACCCAGTCCGTCGTACGCCGCGTACTTGTACATCTCGCTCAGCGTCGGATAATTGAAAACCTGCTCGATGAATTCATTGATCGTCAACCCGTTGTCCAGCGCCATCATCCCGATGTGAATCAACTCCGTCGCACTCTCGCCAATGATGCTCACACCCAACAGTTTTTTATCATCCGGCGCAAACACAATTTTCAACAATCCAGCGGTGTCGCCGGCGATATGTCCGCGAGCATTATTTTCGTACCGCGCGCGTCCCACTTCATAATCAATTTTTTTCTCTTTGCACGAATCTTCCGTCTCGCCCGCCGAAGAAATTTCCGGAATCGTGTAAATCCCCATTGGCAGCATCGAAGCCACCCGTTGCTTGTACTGGAATCCGAATGCGTGGCACACCGCAACCCGCCCCTGCTCCATCGAAGTGGACGCCAACGCGGGGAATCCGATCACATCGCCCGCCGCATAAATATTTGTCCCACGGGTCCGGTAATTTTCGTCCACTGGAATGTATCCACGGTCATTCAACGCCAATCCTGTTTTTTCGAGCGCCAGTCCATCCACGGCAGCGCGCCGCCCCGCCGCAAACAACGCCGCCTCCGTCTCCAGTTTCTTCCCGCTCTTCATATGCAGCGTCGCGCCAGTGCCCGAATTTTCCACTTTCACCGGACGCTCGTTAAACCAGAACTGCATCCCCAATTTCTCCAAATGGTCGCGCAAGCGCTCCGAAATCTCGGTATCCAGAAACGGCAGCAATTTGTCGCGCCCGTCCACCAGCGTCACCTTCACACCCAGCGCCATAAAAATCGAAGCGTACTCGCACCCGATCACTCCACCGCCAATCACCGCCAGCGATTTCGGTATCCGCGCCATCTGCAAAAACGTATCGGAATCAAACGTGTGCACATCATCAAAAGAAATTTCCGCGGGACGATGCGGCTTCGATCCCGTCGCAATCAGCATCACTTCCCCGCGCAGTTTTCTCGTTTTCCCTTCGCCACTAACGGAAATCGTGTGCGCATCTTCAAACATCGCCTGCCCTTGCACATATTCGATCTTGTGCAGCGCCAGATTTTTCAGGATGCGCCGCCGCTCCATCTCCACCACTTCCCGCTCGTGGTGCATGAAGTCATGAACCGTCAGATTTTCTTTCAGCGAGTAATCAATTCCATAAAGCCCACGCTGCCGCAGCCCGGAAAAATACAGCGCCGATTCGCGCAGTGTCTTGCTCGGCACCGTTCCCGTGTTGATGCAGCTTCCTCCGGGAACCCCCGCGCGTTCGATCACCGCCACCCGCTTGCCGAAATACGCCGCCTGCGCGCCAGCCTTCTCTCCCGCCGGCCCACAGCCAATAATCACCAAATCAAATTTTTCGTTCTCTGCCACAATCTCCTCCATCGCTTCGACGCACCACGCACCCGTACGCGCAAGATAGCACAGCAACAGCCTAGAAGAATTTCATCGCCGCCATTCCACCACTGCGCAAATGCGTGCGGATCAATCAACCCGCGACGAGGCGTCCGCGCAGCTATAATCACGCCTCTTATTCATCGTGGAGGAAAATTGAAGACCTTTGCTTGTATCCTGGCATTCGCCCTCTCGCTGCTTTCAGTTAGTTGCTCGCATCCTCACGAGCCCACGCCCTTTCCGAACGCGCCAACCGTCAAACGTCTGGATGGCAGTACCATCACCGCTGTCGAAATCGATGCCACTGTAAACCATGCCATGCAAGCCGCGAAAGTCACCGGAATAGGCCTAGCAATTCTGAACGACGGCAAGATTGTCTACCTGCAGGGTTATGGGCAACGCGATACTTCCGGCGCAAAACCGCTCAATCCCGATTCGATCATGAGTGCTGCTTCCTTCACCAAAGTGGCCTTCGCTTATCTCGTGATGCAACTGATACAGGACGGCGTCATCGATCTCGACAAACCGGCATACCAGTATCTGTCGAAGCCGCTTCCCGACTATCGCGAGTACAAAGATCTTGGAGGCGACGATCGCTGGAAAAAAATCACCCCGCGCATGTTGCTCTCGCACACCAGCGGCTTTCCAAACTGGCGCAGGTTTACTCCTGATAAAAAGTTGCGCATTTATTTTGAGCCGGGCTCGCGCTACGCCTATTCCGGGGAAGGCATCGCGCTGCTGCAACTCGTGGTCGAATCGGCAACTAAAAAATCGCTGGAAGACTTAACGCGGGAAAAAGTCTTCAAGCCACTCAACATGACGCGGACCAGCTTGACCTGGCATTTGAATTACGAAGAGAATCACGCCGAAGGCTACGACGAAAACGGAAAATCTCTCGGCCCCCAGCGCCGCTTGATCGCCGACGCCGCCGGTTCGATGAAAACCACGCCGCGCGATTTTGCCCTCTTCCTGCAGGCCGTCGCCAATGGACAACGACTCCGCGAGGACACTCTTAACTTGATGCTCACTCCGCAAGTGCAGATCAAATCCAAACATCAGTTTCCGACGCTGGCTCCCGAAACTACTGACGAAAACGATGCGGTTGCTCTCAGCTACGGCCTCGGCTGGGGACTTTATTTCACTCCCTACGGCGAAGCTCTTTTCAAAGAGGGCCACGACGACGGCTGGCGTAACTACTGCATCTATTTCCGTGAACCCAAAATCGCCATGGTCATCATGACCAACAGCTCCAACGGAGAAAACGTCTACGACGAACTGTTACAAAAACTGCAGAAAAATACCTTCACGCCGCTTGAATGGGAAGGCTTCACCCGCTACGCAAAAAATTAAGTGATGAATTGCAATTGAAAAGTGCGGAAAGAGAAGCACTGGTGCCCGGGGTGGGAGTCGAACTCCGTAGTCCCCTTCATTCTACGCAAGTTACTGATTCTTCATAAGGCTACAATCGCCAGGACTGCCGCGGTCGCCCAAGTCGGGTACAGTTTCCGTACACATAGCCTCTCATGCCTCACTTTCGAGCTGGCCGCACTGCCCCACGCCATCTCCAAATTTCTGACAATCTGCGCAAACAAACTGGCTCAGCTGCGGGTTCCGAAATCGTGCGCGAAAAGTGAACAAAGAAGCGTTGAAAGTAAGCGGGTTGTCGCAAGGCTTTTAAGGTTCGGAAAAGAAATGTTTTTGAGAGAGGGGAAATCAGCATGGCCGATTTACTAACAGACGACGAACTGGAGTTAGAAGAGCAGCGCAAGCGTGATGCTGCGCAACCCATCGGAGACCCGATTGGTGCCACAAGTTCAACTGCGCCCGCGCCGATGGCAACGTCGTACGCGCCGCACGACACAAGCTTAGCGCCGCCCAAGTCCGAAGCTATCGGTGAGCCAATTGCGCCTGCTGCGGCTTCGATGCCCGGTTTGTCCACTACGCGTGCTCCCATGGACGCGAACGCGGCCTACGATACCAGTCTCACTCCGCCAAAGCAGGAATCAATTGGTGAGCCGCTGTCACTCAGTCCTGGCCCGGCAGCCAGGCCGAACTACGAAGCGTAAGAAACGCAACTGCACAACAAACCCGGTGTGCAGAACCTGCACGGATTCGGCGGCGGATTACTGAAAGGACTGGACGCCATCGGTAGCGCCATCGCGCCAGCGCGGATGCAGCAAATTCCAGGGACTACGCTACATCATCAAACCGACATTCACAGGGCACGCACCGCAGCGGAAGAAGAGAACCGAGAGATTGCTTCGCAAGGCGAAGAACAGGTACGCGGAGCGCAGGCCGGGCACATCCAGGCTCAAACGGACCAAATCCGTAATCCCAACGCGCAGCCCAAGCCGAAAGAAGAAGAGTGGAGTGTTGTCCCGAATGTGGTCGGGCCGAACGGAGAAGCCGTCCAACAGGAAAAGAACTCCGGGCAGATTCGCGTCGCGAACACACCAGGCGTCACGGTCAAAGACAAAGCGGAGCAAATTAAGCCCGCGCACATTTCCTATGATTCCGGCATTCCGGTAAGCGTGACAGATTCGAAGGGACAAGTCTTTGATGTAAACGACCCGAAGATGCCGGAAGAATTGAAGCCGTTAGTACAAGCCGCGAACCGCGCGCACGGTCAGCATGTCGGCGAAGATGCGCACAAGCAAGCCTCTGCTTTTGCACAGCAGGAAAAGATGTTTCAGGAACACCAGGCGGCGCCGACAGCACAAATGCGCAACGTTGGCGCGCAAGCGCAAGTGGCCGCGGACGGAATCCCGAGTGTCATCAACGAAATCAGCGACATGAAGGCGGAACTTGGCCCAGTCGCCGGCCGATGGAACGACTTCATGCAAGGAAAAATTGGGCTCGATAATCCTAAATTTGCCGGGTTGCGGGCGGACATGCTGATGATGTCATCGGCAGTAGCTCTGGCTCACGCACGGGGCCGTTTGCCGGAAAATCTGCGCGAAGAATTTGACCGTATGATAAACGCTCCTCAGCAAAGCCCGGACAATATCATTGCGGTACTAACGCACATTCAGCCGTGGATGCAGAGAATGGGCGACATGGGGAAGGCACCGGGCGCGGGCGGCAAGGAAACACCAGCGGCCGCACCGTCAACTGGCGGTCTCACCATCAAACGCGATGCCAACGGCAGAATCGTAGGAGTTGAGTAAGTGGCCGACGACCAATCTCTCAGCCAGCAAGACGTTCAGGATTTGCAGGAAATTTCCACCCACCTGCCTGACGGCCATCCGATGCAGAAGAAATTGAGTACGCTGCTCAATTCTCAGCCGACACAATTTGAAAAAGACCGCACTCCTGGCGCTGACAGCGGTTTCGTGAGTGGCGCGAAACAAGCACTGGGCGCTAACGGCCCAGCGCCGAGTTTCACTGACACCATGAAGACAGGCCTGGAAGCTGGTCTTGGTGGGCCAGGTCTGAGCGTAGCAAAAACACTTTACGGCGCAGTGAAAAATGCCCCGGAAAATTACAAAGCCAGTGGACTCGCAGGCACTCTCGGACCGTTAGTAGGCGTCGACCCGGTCAGTATGAGAAATCGTGCAGAGCATGGCGACACTGCAGGCGTAGCAGGTGAAGCGGCTGTACCGGCTGCTATGGCCGCTGCCCCGCTCGTTGGCGAAGGATTAGGTCGAGTCGGCGGCGCGGCGCGACGTGGGCTATCTCGCGCTGCTTACTCTGGCGCGCAGCCAAGGCCTGGATTACAAGCCATCGGGAATGCCCTAGAACATCCGACAACCATTCCAGGAAAACTGGCGACGTACACCGCAAAGAAAGCATTCCCGCCTCCGGTCGAACAAGTGCGCGCAGTTGAAGGCGAAGCCAACGCCACCAAACTCGGCGAACGCATGACGGAAGTAGAGAAAGCGCGGCAGAAAGAACTCTCCGACAACGCCAGAATGGGCAGGGAAGAAGAAAAACAACATCGGCAATTTGCGGGCAGCGTCGAAGACGCCGAAGTCGCGCGACAAAAAGAACTCGCTGCCAACGAACGGCTAAAGACCATGCACGGCAATGATTTGATGCGGCGGGGAGAGCCGGTATCGACAGGTCAACCCATCGGCGAAAGAAATGGCGTCAACATTCTTCCAGAACCACGCGAAGCAATGCCTGGTGATAAACCCGGCGCGATGTGGTCCGCAGGGCGTGAAGATGTTCTGCCAGCTGCGGCACGCCGCGGGACACCGGGAGCAGGAGACGTTCTGAGAAATATCGGGCAACCGGTTCTCTACCTTCCGAGGGAAGGTGTGGGCTTCCCTGGACCTCGCGTAGCTACGCCAGAAGCTATCGGAGAGCCGATTGGGGCAGAGGCTCAAGCCCCGCCAGCGGTGCGGTCAGGCGGATCCATCGGTGACCCGATTGGAGTTAGGCGGCAAAAACAGTACGAAAGAATTTTGAGTGATCCGGCAGCGACAGAGGAAGAGAGATCTAAGGCCGCAGAGATGATTCGCCGGTTGCGGTCGTATCGCTAGAAAAATGAAGAAAGGTGGTAGCAAATCCGAACGCTGCGCAGTTTTGGGCCAAGATGGCGTACGTCTAAAATAGACAATTTAGATGGCGCACCTAAAGTAGCTCAAATAGCTCATGCCAGTTCCTAAGGGAGTACGAATCGGAGGCTATCGAGAGGTTCAGCAAATGACCGACACTGTCCAAGCAGTCGAGAGTAAAAAGCCGAAGCGGGGCCGTAAGCCGGCCGACGAATCACGCGCCAGAATCCTCCGCACTCGACTCGTCGTGTGGAAGCAAACCCCGGAGTCGCAAAGAGTCTCGCTCCGAACCCTCGCCGCCGAGCTCGGCACTTCGCATCAACTCCTTGCCTTCTACCTGCGGGGATTAGACAAGTGGCAAATGAAGGAATATCGGCGCAGGGCGGAGGATATTCGTGAGCGGGCCGTTACTGAAAACAGGTCCATGACCTCTTGGGAAGAGTCGCAAGTAGAGGCTCTAGAACGAGCGGCCTATCTCTGCCTGGTAGACTGTGTGCTGCAACCAACGTTGAAACGACTGGAAGCGGATTCTAAGGCGGGTACTCTCTCAAAGCGAGAACTCATGGTAGTGAGGTTCCTCGCGCAACGAGGCGTTCCGATAGCTCTAAAAATCCTCCAAAAGCATCAAAATAATTTGCCACCACGACCAACCGATCGAGCTAAGTCTTTTAGAATGGTACAGTCCGAATCTGGCAACTCCGCTAAAATGCCCTCGCATGCCGTCTCCTGAAACATCGCGGCGAAACCTGGAAAAAGCCCGGGCGAACTGGCGTCCGCCGCGGCCTTGGCGCAGCACTCAGGAGTCGATCATAATCAAGCGCCTTGCGTGTCAATGGTTCATGGACAAGGAGCCGAGATGCTCGCTCCGCGAGCTTGCGCGGTGGCTTGGCGTGAGTCACACCTATATCCAGAAGCTCGTGAGGCAGTTTAAGGTGAATCTCCCGAAGCAGTTGGTGCGGGTAGTGCGTGGCTACGGCGGCTCCTCCATTTCCGCTGGCGGAAAGTTGCAGAAACCTCGAGTAATGATTCTGACGACATTCGAGGAACTTCAAGAAGCGCGCGGGCAAAGCGAGAGGATGAGAGCCCGCGGATTGCTGCGTTATCCCTACTCCCGATCTCTCCGAGCGAATCGGCGATAAAATCTGCTAGGGCTGGAGATTTAGTTGCGAGGTTCTCGACGCGCCCGAATCGTGGTTGCGGGAATCGTACCCTCAGAAGGATTCCCTGGGACGCCTGTCACCTCAACATTCAAACTCACAAGTTCGTGCGGGCTCTGTACCATGGCGACCTCCGAGGTGAATCCCGGGAAGATAATCCGCCCATTGATGAGTTCGTGCCCTAAACACCCCGGATAGCCGCATTTGCACACTTCGGCCTCGGCTTCCTCAGACGGTGGCCTAACAATAATCAGTGGCGCCGACGAGATGGGCTCGGGTGCAGATTCCCGCGGTATGTGCCACATCTCTCGTTCTTCGCGCTCTCTCAGGACTCGTTCGGATTCGCGTATGAGGTATTCACGAGCTTCCTGCTCGCGTTTCTCCTCGGCAAGTCTCTTGCGTTCCTGTTCCCGCGTTCGTTCCAGTTCGTCAGTAGTCGGGGCCTTGAGGGAGGAACTGAAGTCACGCTGAATGGCTTCAATCTGACGCTCACGTTCCTCTCGATTCTCTCGTACGGTGCTCGGATGGCCTGCCCCTAAGCATAGCGGGCATGTTCTTGCGTCATGACTCAGAGCAAAAGCGTTTTTCGATGATGGTGGTTCTTGCATAGTTTACCCGCCCATGCGGAAGGATTGGCCGAGAGGATAGCACGCCACGCAAGGCTGTTACGTGTGACGCCTGCTAACAGGCCAAGAACAGGCGTTGCTGCCAATCCTGAGCTGGGCAAAGCCACACAGTTCAAGCCCGGACAGAGCGGGAATCCCGATGGGCGGCCCAAAAAAAGCCTCTTACCGAGGGTAAGCGGAAAGCTGGAAATCTCACCTCTTGCGTCTAACGTATCGAAAGCTTTGACTGGCAGGGCTTTAGCGAACTTTTTTCGGTTGACATCTATGAGCTAGGCGTTAAGATGCCGCTTCGCTGGTACTCCTTTTAGAGTACACTTAAGGGGTAGGGCATCTGCCACATGCTGCACAAGAGGGGTCGTTTCGTTCCTGTTCGGGTAAGGAAAGTCGCCGCCGATTTTACTAAGTCGTCCGAAATGAATGATGTACATCTGGGACCCGTAATTGCATCAAATTCACGGCAGTAGGGGTGTCGGAAGGCGGCCCTACGGACGGCCAAATGAGGAAAAGATGTCAAAGCCTACAAAGGCCATGCACGAAGGGAAGCAGGTCGACGCCGAGGAGATGAAGTTTGAAGTGGTTGGTGCCCCCGAAGTCATTTTACAAGTTGAGGACGGGACGACTTTAAAGATTCTGCTCATGCCTGCAAAGGTTGTAAAAATTAAGGACGTCTATAACCAAGAGGGCGAGCCTGTTTATCAGTTGAAGTGGGGCACGGGCGTTTCGGCAAGCGTCCCAGCCGACCAGATTAAGGTTCCCGAAGCGCCGCAGAAATAAGGAAAAGGTGGAATCAATGGCAGCTTCAAATGCATGCGTCCAGAACGTGGCGTCTGTGCCGTATGTCAGAGTCGCGAACTTGGGGCACGATAATTTCCAATCTGGAGCGTCATCAAATTGGCGGTATCAGCAGGCCGATACGGCCGCGCAGCCGCAGCCGAACATTACCGTTTACTTGGGCTGCCCTGTGTCAGGGATTCTTCTGGTTGAGAGCGAAAATCATCTCAATTCAGTTCGATATCTTACTGACATCGGTGACGTGAAGTACAGGCTTACGGAAGTTTTGGCTGTCTCTGTCGAAAAAGACGATAACCAGTATATTGCCGTGGAACCAAGACACGGCTGGTACGGATATGGCAATTCGGAAGATGAAGCCCTTCGTAGATTTTCATCTGCTATCGTTGAACAACTGGAAATCCTAGAGGAACGCAAGAACGAGCTAAGTGATTCCATGCACGGCGAGCTGGCGCAGCTAAAGCAAATCGTGGCGCCCCGTCGTTAGACATGGCCACGCTGGAATCCGATAAGGTCCGCGAAATCTTAACCTCCAAATTGAAATGCGAAGTAGAAAAATCCAAGCGCGACCATGATTGGTTTGTCGTCAAGGACCAGGGCCAAGTCTTGGCGACCACATCTATGTCCAAGGGTTCGAAAGAGACGCTGCGGGACACATTGGTAAGTTACATGGCGAAGCAGTTAAAGCTTGGCGGCGCGGGGAACTTCGTAAAACTTGTTGGTTGCAAGCTAAGCAGAGACGAGTGCATAACTATCATCCGCAACGTATCTGGAGTTAAACCACCTGTAGTTCCGAGCCCGGCCAAACCAACTGGCAAAGTCCGCTAACCATCGTTGTTCGAGGTGGCTCCTTTGATTAGTCGCCTGCACGTTGGCGGGCCGCAATTTGTCGAACACTCGGATTTGCAATTAAGTGGTATTCGGAACAGCCCGCTCCTACTCTGTTCCGAAATCAGTTCTTTTCCGAACCCTTCAGTCTGCGGATGCGTGTGTTGAAACTGCAAGAGTTGCACGCACGCTTTTTCGAGGGATTGTCGAACCCCTTTGGCGTCGCCGTAGAGCGATTTCCCTGTTTTCTAGCGGTTCAGCCTCGCACTTCTGCGCTTCATCTTCCGCAGTGCCGTTTCTACGCGTAGAAACGGTATCCTGAGAGTGTGTTGAGGCCGTCAGGTCGCTCGCTGATTGCCGCTTGACATGGCAACGAAACGGGCGCAGAGTCGCTTCGGTTTCCCCCGGTTTTTTCCCTTCGAGGTTGTTTTCTCTCATGTCTCTTTGCAAATACTTTCGGCACTCAGGGCCATCACTCGACCGGTGATCGCGTTCTTTTGCCTGCGCGGCCCGGTTAGCGGAAAGGAGAACGATAATGAACAAACAGGGCCTATTTTCGTGGAACCTACTCCAGGACAAGGTGCTGAGTCGGCGCAAGCTCATTCGGGGAGCGGCGGGCACGGCGCTTGGAGCGGGTCTGTTGCCTCCAAAGTTGGTCTACGCTCATGATGCCAATGACGACAACGAACGCGCCGCATGCGTCGGTCCCAATCCGATTCCGGGCGGTGGTGCACCGCTAAAACCCTTAGGAATTTTCGTTCACCATAACCCTCTCAACGCAGCCATACCGCTGGCAAATATCAACGATCCGTCTCAAATTACCGATTTCGACGGGTTCGTCGGACTGACGAACATTCATGGCGCAGGAACAGGGACAGACGCAACGGGCGCAACCACGCAACTCGCCTTCCGGGCGGACATGGGCTTTAGCAAGGGTAAATTCATCGGCACGGACGGCCGTCTTCATAAAGGCACCTTTGCCTTTGTTTGACTCGACCTGTACACCGCTCCAGTTGAAGCGGCTTTCCCTCTCTCTGCACAGATTCACGATTACAACGTACACATTGACCGAAATGACGTATTTTGGATGATTCCGGTAAGTCCCGAGTCCGTCCAAGTTGATTTCGACAGTGGGCGCGCCAGTCTCCGCGTGCGCGACCTAGACGTTTTCGACGATCACGACCTGGCCAACTCACTGACGCAAGGACTTGGAATCCCCAGTTCTCCGATCAGCCAACCGGGGGTTTTTCCTGTCCGTGCGAAGGTTTCTTTCGATGTGGAATGGAATGCTGCCTTGGCTACGGCGCAAATTGAAAATAGTGCGCAACACTTCAAAGGCAGCTTCCTCAGCACCGGAGCTACCATTAACTGGTCTGTCGAACAGCCTGGCTTTCAATTCCAGTCGGAGGAGCCACCACTTCCTGGGCGGAATTTGATTTCCGTGCTCGGACGCGAGCAAAACGGCGTCTTCTTCACGTAAACTGAATCAGTTCAAAAAACCTTTTCCTGAGTTTTGGAACCGTCCAGGACAACGCGGTAGATGGTTCCGACTCCAACCCCTAGGTCAGCAGCGATGCGCTTCCAGCCCATGCCCTTGGCGCGCAGCGTGGCAATCCTCTTCGTGTCGAGGATCTTCTTCGGGCGCCCGAGGTGTTTGCCTTTCGCCTTCGCGTTACGGAGGCCAGCCTTCACCCGCTCCACGATCAGCGATCGTTCCAGCTCGGCGACCGCGCCCAGTACCGTGAACACCATTTTCCCCGCCGGCGTGCTCGTGTCCATCTGCTCGGAGAATGAAACAAACTCGATGCCTTGAGCCTTGAAGGTTTCCAAGGCCCGCAACAGATGCGATACGCTGCGCGCAAACCGGTCGAACTTCCACACCACAACACAATCAAAGCGACGACGGTGCGCATCGGCCATGAGACGGTCCAAGCCTTCCCGTTTCTCTTTAGTGCCAGAGATTCCCACATCTACGTACTCGCCGGCCACGGTCCAGCCGCGGCGCTCGGCGTATTCGCGAAGCTCGCGGGTCTGCATCGTGGGGTCTTGTCCGTTGTTTGAAGTTGAAACTCTGGCATAGATTGCGACTCTCATGATTTCTCGCCGTTGGAGAATCGCTCAAATTCTTTCTTGAGCGCAGCCGAGATAGCCTCAGAATGCCGCAGGCCACGCGCCACAGAACGGACGTGAGAGGGACTCACGTCAAACTGTTTTGCGACGCGGCTGTATATCAGCCTGTCCGTTTCGTTGCTTCGCTCGTACCAACAGCGGGCCGCAGCATTTCTTGGCGCGTGCGGAGGTAAAAGCCTCTCGGTCCACAAAGCCCCGCTCGCGGGACGCGCGGCATTTCCGGTTAAACCTTCGGCGATGATTTGCGTCAACTCACGGAAGATTCGCGGGTAGCAGTTCTGGCACATTCCACAACCGGTGTGAATACGCTCCCGCGTTTGGCAGACCAGACAACCACGCCGCTTGAAGTACGTGCTCCACTTCTCTTGCTCGATAATGGTTTGCAGGCGTTTCAATTCGTAAGCGATCTTGCGGCTCCGGAAAAACGGCTCGAACACGAATGCATCGCGCTGGGCCATGATCTCGGCGACTTTTTCCTGCACCTTCCGGTCAAGTTCAGCTTCGTCGATTCCGCTGCGCCAGCGAGTCAGTTCTGCTGGCGACGGAAGCACTTCGACTTCCGGTCCCTTATTTCTCATTGCTTTCCTCCTGGCAGTTCGGATGGGCCTTCTCTACTTGTTTGCGCAAATGCGTCATGTCGCAGTGCGTGTAAATTGCGGTGGTCGAAATGTCCGCGTGTCCGAGCAAATCTTGGATTGCTCGCAAATCCGCGCCACCTTCCAACAGGTGGGTGGCGTAGGAATGCCAGAGCATGTAAGGAAAAACGTTCCCGAGACCCGCCTTTACGCCGAGGTCTTTGACAATTCGGCCAATAGAACGGGGATCCAGTGGCGCTTCAAGGTCTACGGTGTGCGCCAGTCCGCGCGGAGACTTGTCGCGGACGGCGGCGACGAGTTCTTGCGCCTTCGCGCGGGCTTCGTCGTACGTTGTAATTTCCTCGTTCGGCTTCAAAGGGCTGCGTTTCGAGTCGTCCAGCCGGTAATAGACGGCATCTTGCAACCGTCGCTGCGCTTCGCGACTCATTTCTACATTTGGAGAAACGTTCGCAAAAATTTCAGGCCAAGTCCGACCCGATCTGCGCAAAGTGGCGGCTTGAGTGATTTCTGCCTTGGGCTTCGGGCCGGTTCGTTTCCGCTCACTCCTCATTCCCAAGGTTTTGCCGCGAAGTACGCGCTTTACGGTGCCGTCCGGCAAAATCCGGTTCTCGCGCCAGAAGGCAATCCAATTACGCCCGCGTTGGAGTTGAATGCCGCCTTGCTGGGCTGGTAAAGAGCGGCGGAACAGGAAGCCCGTTTCGCCGATGTGTGGGAAAGCTCGGAGATACGTTTGTAGGGACTTGATTGCATTGCGGCCGAGAGGAAGCAAGCGTTCCTTCTGGCCTTTTCCTAGAACTTTTATGATCCGCTCGTCCCACTTAATGTCTTCGACCCGGGCGCCACAGATTTCACAGGGGCGGCAGCCGGTACTCCACATAAATTCAACGAGCGCGCGATCTCGCGGATTGTCCGTTACCGCGAGAAGCTTCTGCGTTTTTTCCACGGAAAGCCATTGCGGAAGACGCTTTGTGACGCGTCGATTAGGAATATGTCGTGTCGGCGAATTTTTGCCGCCGCAGAAGTCGCCAAGGAAGTTGAAAAAACTGCTCAGCGCGTATTTGCGATTTGCCATCGTCGAGGCGCCGCAACCTTGGGCACCTAGCCAGTGGAGCCATTCGCGCACCTCCCGATGGGATACTTCGGTAACCTCCAGTCCGCAAACAAAATCGAGAAAATCTTTCACCGCGAACCGGTACGCCGTAATCGTGTTCTCCGAGCGGCCGTCGCCGCGCAGGACATCAACAAATTCCTCCAACCGCGCTGAGTTTTCCTCTTCGCGGTGAAGGTGACGAACTTCCCGAAGTTTTCCATAAGCCATTTTCAGTCTCTCCTTTTCTGTTTCTGCTGGCCCGGGGCTGTCTGAAAATCGCCGAGCTTGTAAAGCGCTTCCAACTCCTGCACCTCGCGACGTCGGTCGCGAATGTTCTCATCCCATTTCGCAAAGCCGCGCTCGCTCCGCACCATCGTGTCGGGACCTCTGCCGCGGCTGTGCAACCACACGGCCCACATCAGCGAAACCTCGATCATGTTGTGCAGAGTGCGCGGGAAAGGGACGTCGTCAATACAGGAATCAAGCCCCATTTCCTCGACGGCCTGCACAAGATCCTCGGGCAGTTTTATCCGGATTAAACGTTTGGGAGGCATGGGCTTTGGTTTTTCTCCTCATCGGTTCTGTAGGAGCGCAGCCGGCTCAAGATTGCTTTTGTAGATTCTGAACCGAGATTCGGATCGGCTTCCACGGCGTGGGCGTCACTCACCGACTGAACCGATCGGTGGCGCGGGCAATACCCGCCGACGCAGTTCTCTGCAGGTTTCATCTGTCGCGTCATCGGGTCGCAGACCGCGGTGCGCCAAAGGCAGCGGCGGACCGGGCAGAACCGCTCCGGGTGTTTCTGCTTATCGATGGCGACTTTCGCTTGAATGTTCATCGTGTCTTCTCCAGGCGCTTCCTTCCTCATCGGTGCGGCGACGAAGCGCACGAATGCCGCAGACACGCGAGCAGGCATGGACAACCCGCCCGCGTGTTTCGGCGTTATTCGATTACGAGAGATACGCTGCGTGTCGGCTTTGTGGAATTGAGAACCTTTGAGCAGTAGGCTTCGCCGTCCATCCTGAGCCGCTTGGCCAGGCGAACGGTTACATCCTTCCACGAAACATTGCGGCGGAAGTTTTCCTTAAGCTCGGCGCGATGATCGCCTAGCTCAAGCGTGGCACCCGTCTCAAGTCTCGTTTTGATGGATTGCTCTGCAGCTTCGACTTGCTCTTGGAGTTGGTGCAGACGGCCGCGTAGCGAGAGCAGTAGTTCAAGCTCTAGCTGTGTGATGCCCTTTGGTGCGGGGAATGGAACGACGGTAAGTTTCGACTGCGTGAGAACTTCTGATAGATTCTGAGTAGTTGCCATGGGAGCTTACTCTCCTTTGGGAATTAGGGCTGCCGGTCAGGTGCAAACTGAGCGGTGGCCCGTTTTATTTCTCTAGTGTCGCTTCTCCTGATAGATGTCCGACTTGGTTTTCTTCAGTCGAGCAACATCTGATGCCGTCCAAAGCCTCGCGCCGACATTGCCGAGCCGCTGTAGTTTCGGCGCCGCAAACTTCTTCTTCTTGATCCAATCCTGAAGAGTTGCTCGCGTGATGCCTACTGCGTCAGCGGCTTCTTGTGTCGTGTAGGTCTTCGGACTCATCACCTTATTTCTATCACAGTCTTGACAGGCTGTCAAGTCTTTTGTATGATGGCGCTGTGGGCAGGAAAAGTAAGCCTGTGAATTACGCGCCCCAAGGGACTGGGGAACAGATTCGCCTTCTTGTTGCTGAACAGGCTGACGCGATGGATAGTGTCGTGCAATTCCTCGCGGTGCTCGCATACCCGCACGTCTTGGAGAAAAACAAGCGTGACCCACTGGCCGAAGCTTTTCACGCCATGCTCCATAAAGCCTGCTATTGGAAGGCGCGCTCCAGTAAAAATGACAGCGTCTCGTTGCGGACGCATATTCCAGAGCAGTACCGCCGACGCACAAACCGAAAGTATCAAAACTTAGTGAACAAAGGAATGCGCCGAATCAGCCACCGCATAACTGTTGGGAACGTGGCTGCGAGGTTCTTGGTTGCCGGAATCCGCGTACCATATAGCTCTGCCGGGGAAAATAGCCTTTCTTTCCCTGCGAATCCTTGGGAAGGCCCGATTCGGCTTCGTTTTGTGACCCAAGGGAATACCCCAGAAGGGCAGCAATCAATCGGAATGGAATTGCGCGGCCCTGAAACTCTAAGGGATGCGTTACGCGCCGTTGTGAAAGCCAAGGAACAAGGGCAAGCTGTTTTCGTCAGCGAAGACGACGCGATAGAGAACTACAAGAAACAAATCTGGCTGCCGTCAATGCCCGTCTTACATTTGGCCGTTGCGATATTTGAAGAACTATGTCGGTACCCTAATCCCGAAGCTCCCTACGGATTTGGTGATGCAGGCGAGGACGGTTCACGCCTTGTTGCGAACTTAGTGTGGCACCCAGAATGGCTGGCTCCAGCCCTAGTACGTGCGGAAAGTTATCGAAGTATCTTGCCTGAGCGCATCCCTGGCGGCGATTTCAACCCCACAAAAGCCCTCCGCTTACTTCCTCAGTAGACCCCTCGAAAAATGCTGTGCAGATTTTAACGGTCTGAGATTTATTGCAATCGTTGTAAGTATTGGTGTGCCGAATATTTTTCACGACTGGAGCAGAAGAAATGAAAACACAGGAAATCGCCAAGGGAATGACGATTCGCCAAGCAGCCCTTGCGCTCGGGCTTCGCTCTCAGAGCATTTATAACTTACTTCGCGATGACCTTCTCAGAGGGGAAAAAACGAACTGCGGTGAATGGGTGGTCGCTACGGAGTCGGTCGAGCGCTATCGCCTGCGAAGGAAGTTGCGTCGGGCAGATTCACGTAGTGCACTGCAACGTGGGGCGATTGACGTAGCCATTGGCGCTCACGTCTGAAAAACGTTTGGGCCGGCAAGGTCATCACACCTTGTCAGCCCGGTAGTTTTCTGGAGAAAACTGAATGAAACGCAACCGCAGTAAAACACACCCGCTACGCTCTCGTCAAACTAAGAAACTCTCATCTTTGCATCTCCACATTTGGAGTCGTGCTTTTTCGCCGCGGCGACTGTCCGATGCAGATTGTTTCGTTGTTCGGATTCCAAAGGGAAGGCCGGTAGCGAATGTCGGGGGACATGGAGCGCTTACCGGCCCAGGACTAGAAGATGCCTGAGCATAAAACATATCGTGATGCGATACAAGGTGGTTCTGACGCGCCGAACGCCAAAACTCAGCGCGCGCGCATTCTCCGCTTGCTGATCGCGGCGCGCGGTGACTGGGTGCCGTTGCCTAACATCATGGACTGCGCCGCGCAGTATAACGCTCGAATCCTCGAACTCCGTCACTTGGGTTCCAACATCGAAAATCGGACCGAGCGCGTTGATGGTGTTCGTCACAGTTGGTTCCGGCTTCTTAAGTCACCTGCGCCGCCACGGCCCGAACCGGTCAAAGAGAAAATTACTCCTGCCGATTCTTCTACATCGAAATCAGACGATTGGTATACGGCGCAAACCGGCAAACCGCGCCCATCTGCTGACAGACCCGATTTGCTTTTCGGGGCGGTGCGCGCATGAAAGAACGTTCCGTTCCGATTCGGCCAGGCATCGAGGAGCATCTTGTGTGTGGGGCCATGAGTCTTTGCGAGTTCGGAATCTATGCGCTGATTCACATTCAGGCCGATTATCGAACCGGAATTTGGCGAGGCTCCGCTCCCCGGATATTGGCGACGGCGCCGCGCGGGGCGAGCCTCCGTCAGGTGCAAAGGGCATTAGAGCACTTCGAGAGCATGGGCTATTTGAAGTCGTTTCGAGTCCAGGGCGCGCGCGGAAATACCCCTTACCTGATCGACAAATTCACGGTTCGTTCTGGTGCGCTGAAGGGATATAGGATAAACGCCGCAAAGTCAGAGTCTTGGCAGCGTCCGTTTTATGAATTTGTCGCTGAGGTTGTCGCAGAGGATGACGCTGTACCTGTCGCAGAGCATGACGCCTTATCAAGAAGTAAGAAGAAAGAAGTAAGAAGAAAGAACGAAAACCGTGCGGCGAAACCCGCACCGCCCGCCGATTCCCGCTTTGGCCCGTTCTTAGAGTTTGCAAAAGGCTCTTTCGAGGCAAAGCACAAACGTCCGCCAACGTGGGATTGCTTCGGCAAGGACGGCTCCGCACTGGCCGCATTCTTGCGCCGCGCTCCGCACGTCACGTTGGACGTTTGGCAAACCCACATCCTGAACTATTTCGATTCAACCGAGGCATTCACCCTTAAACAAGGCGGGGGCCTAGCCCACTTCGTTTCACGGTTTGACACATTCGCATCCGGCCCGATCTTGGCCGCGCAGAAAGGAAACGGGAATGGGAAACCAACTGCTACCGATCTCGCTGTGCGAGCCGCAAGAGATCTCGGCCTCAACAGACAGGTTAATTAGGGAGTGGCTGTTTCGCTTCGCAGTGGAACACAAGGAAGACATTGCGCCCAGACTCCCGCTGTGGCTGGAAGTATTTGGCGGAATGGACGCCGCGATCTTGGAGCGACTCTTTAGCCAGGCGCTCAGGACGTGCAAGTTTTTCCCGAAAGTCTCAGAGATTCTTGAACCGGTGGCGACTGCGGAAGCAAACGCCGCGCCGGAAGCCGCAGAAAAAGCTTGGGTGCGTGTCATGGAAATTCGCCGCGTCGATTGGAACCCTGATATTCCTGGCCCGTTTAGCCGCGCAATAGCTGGATTGTCCGAGCGCGTGCGCCAAGCTGCGCGAGCCGCCGGCGTGTTCCGAGATTTTGAATCAGTGGAAGCGCTGCATACCTGGGCAAAAAAACGCTTCGTCGAATCCTTCATTGCCTACGGCGAGCTTGAGCAGGACAGATTCCTGATCCCCAATGGCGAACTGCGGGAACTACTAGCGGACGCCGCGCAAAAACTTCTGCCTTCGTCGGAGTCGTACCAAGAGATGCGAACGAGAGGACTCGCGTACGCGCAAGAACTGAAGGAGTTGGGGTGCGAGCAGCCCGAAATCAAACGCGCCATTCGAGCGGTCGCGGAAAAGCTCATGCCACATCCACCGATGCGGTCACTTGAGGAGCAGAAGCAGGTTCTTCGAGAACGGGGCTTGTTGAAATGAACCTCACATCCCAACAGGCGTACGAGATTCTCTCGAAGCACGGAATCTTCGCGCGTGAAATCTGCGACAAATGCGGCGCCGTCCTCGGCGCGGTGCGATTTACGCGGAGGGATGACGTCGGCGTGTGGTGTTCGCCGCTGTGCCGCGGCGACGGAGAGCGTGTAATTCGCAAAGGTGGACGCCCGCGCAAGTACAGAACTGATAGAGCGCGACTCAACGCAGAAAAGACTCAAAGCGCAGAGCGACAGAAATCGTTTCGCGTGAGAGTCCAGCGTAACGGAAAACCCCCTTGCACATTTACGGAAACAAAGGACTTGCAGACGCAAAAATCGCCTCTCTCGACTATCCCCCTTACCCCGTTGTTTCCGGTCCTAGAAACGGCCCATGGCGAAAATGGAGGCGCAAGCGTTTAGGCGATGGCGACGGCAATAAAACTCGTGCAAGTTCCACGCCGCGAGGCAGAGCCGCGGATGTACGAGCGGCACTATTCGCCGGCTGAACTGGGCGACTTGTGGAATCTGAGCGCGGACACCGTGCGCCGCATGTTCGAACAAGAGCCGGGAGTGTTGGTTTTCGAGAATCCGGTGCGGTCATCCTCGCGCAGATTTCGTACATTGCGGATTCCTGAATCCGTCGCCGAGCGCGTGTACTCACGTTTCAGCAACGCCGATTTGAAGTTAGGGAGTAGAATGCGCCCATGACTTTAACCCTCTATCGTCGGCACAAGAAAACCTGTCCTAACTTCTCCAAGGCCCGGAGAGAAGCGCAGAGAAAGTGCAATTGTAAATTCTGGGTGGATGGCGTTATCGGTGGCCGCGAAGTCAGAGTGTCTCTCGGCACGCGCGACTCCAAAAAGGCGAATGAGAAAGTGCATGAGTGGGAAGCGAACGACCGCGTAATCGCGCGCGGCGCCGCTGTTACTCTGGCCGATGCCTGGACAAGCCTGCTGGCCGATCTCGAAGCTCGCAAGCTGTCGCACCAAACTGTCAGAAAGTACAAACTGCTTCAGCGCCAGATGAAAGCCTACGGCGAAGAGCGTGGCCTAAAGATGCTCGCGCAGTTCGACCTGGACGTTCTCAGCAAATTTCGCGCTACGTGGAAAGACGGCCCGCGCACGGCGGGGAAGAAGCTCGAACGGCTACGCGCGTTCTTTCGGTTCGCCCATGATCGTCAGTGGGTAGAGTCGAATCAGGCGACGGGGATCAAGCTGCCGAAAGTTTCGATTCGTCCTACGATGCCACTCACGCATGAGGAGATGGTCGGGATCCTGACGGCCTGCGACGGGCTGCAAATCTCGACGCCGATCGAGGGCAAGCTCAACGCGCACCGGCTCAAGACTCTCGTTCTCTTGATGCGCTACACAGGGATGCGGGTATCGGACGCCGTGGCGCTGAGTACCGACCGGCTCGACGGCAAGCGGCTGTTTCTCTACACACAAAAAACTGGCGTGCCTGTCTATACCGTTCTGCCGGATTCGGTTCTGAAAGCGCTCGAAGCAACTCCGCGAATTACGGACACGCGATATTTTTGGAGCGGCGAGGGAAAGATAGAAAGCATCGTGCGCAGTTGGCAGGCGCGGCTCAAGAAAGTTTTCGATCTCGCGAAAGTCTCCAAAGCCGGGGGCAACGCGATCTCTCACCGATTCCGCGATACGTTCGCCGTCGAATTGCTTCTCGCGGGCGTGCCGATTGAGCGCGTATCGATTCTCTTGGGACACCAGAGCGTGCGGGTCACGGAGAAGCATTACAACCCTTGGGTACGTTCGCGGCAAGAGCAGCTTGAAGCTGACGTGGCGAGCGCATGGAAGCTCGATCCAGTTCTAAATCAGAAAATCATCGGTACAAATCGGGTACACTTGGCGAATGGGAAGCCTAACTGAATGAAAACACAATCAAAGCACTGGTGCCCGGGGTGGGAGTCGAACCCACATGGGGAAAATCCCCGGAGGATTTTAAGGGCTTTTACTGTGCTCGTAAGTGATTGTATCTATTGTTGTTATTTAAGATGAGTGTGAAAGTGTGTAAGTAAGTGTGTAAGTCTCGAATAATCCTAACAGTTTCAAGGGATTCCGGTGTCTTCAATGCTGCAACCCGTCCAGAATATATAAATCACTTGCGTAAAGCATCGAAAATTGATACTTTACGCGCGTGAAATCAGAACATAGCCATCCAAGCGCCAGGGAATACGTCAGCGGTCTTACCGCCAGCGGGCGCTATGACTTTGCCTCGCGCGAGGTGCAGTCGGCGCTGGGCGTTTCCGCTGCCGCCGCCAGGCTCGCCCTGAACCGTCTCGCAAAACAAAAGCTGATCGCTTCTCCGGCGCGGGGTTCTTACGTCATCGTCCCTCCGGAATATTTCTCGCTCGGCTGTCTTCCCGCAGAGCAGTTTATCCCGGCGCTGATGAAGCGTCTGAATCTCCCCTACTACGCGGGGCTGTTGTCGGCCGCACAGTATCACGGCGCGGCGCATCAGCGGCCACAGGAATTCCAGGTCTTCCTTGCAAAGAACCGTCGGCCGATCCAGTGCGGGGCGGTACGCGTTGGCTTTCTGGCACGGAAGCGCCTTTCAGATGTGCCCGTTCAGAGCTTCAATACGCCGCGTGGCACGCTCCTCGTGTCGTCGCCAGAGGCAACGGCGCTGGATCTTATCGGTTACGCGCATCACGCGGGCGGTCTCAATCAGGCGGCAACGGTTCTGTCTGAACTGGCAGAGCGGATTGATCCGGAGAAACTTGCCGCCGCTGCCCGGACGGCGCCCGTGCCCTGGGCGCAACGGCTCGGATACCTGCTGGAACATCTTGGTTTCGCGGCAAAAGTTCCGGCCCTCAAGGAGTATGTGCGTCAACACGCGAGGCAGTCAGCCGTGCTCCTGCCACAAGCGCAACACAAGCGGGCCCATCGCAACAAGGGCTGGAAGCTGTACGTCAACGCAAAGGTGGAGGCGGAGTTGTGATCCCCCGCGACTATATCAGCGAATGGCGGGCGGTCGTTCCGTGGGTCCAGGACTTCCAGGTCGAGCAGGATCTCGTCATCAGCCGCGCGGTCGTAGAGATATTTTCGCATCCGCTGCTGCGCGATGCTCTTGCGTTCCGGGGCGGAACTGCGCTCTACAAACTTCACCTCAAACCCGCCGCTCGTTATTCCGAGGACATCGATCTTGTCCAGACGCGGGTCGAGCCGGCAGGTCCGACGATGGAAGCGCTGCGCGAAATTCTCGATCCCTGGCTCGGCAAGCCGCAGTGGAAACAGACCGAGGGGCGCGTTACCTTCGTCTACCGGTTCAACTCTGAGGACACGTCCCCGATCTCGCTGCGGCTGAAAGTCGAGATCAACACGCGCGAGCATTTTGTGGTCTACGGTTTCAAGCAGATTCCCTTCCGCGTTTCATCGCGCTGGTTCGAGGGGAGCTGCGATATCCACAGCTACGAACTCGACGAGCTTCTGGGGACCAAGCTGCGGGCGCTGTATCAGCGCAAGCAGGCGCGGGACCTGTTCGACCTGGCGACCGCTCTGGAAAAACCGGAGGTCACACCTGACCGTATCGTCGCGGCGTTTTTGGAGTACATGAAACGGGAAGGCCACAAGGTCAGCCGTGCCCAGTTCGAAAAGAACATCGCGGAAAAGTTGCATGACGCGGAGTTTGCCGCAGATATCGGCCCCCTGCTCGCGGCGGGATTCACCTGGGACATCAAGAAGGCTGCTCCCGTCGTTTCATCACGACTCATTGAACGGCTGCCGGGCGATCCGTGGAAGGGGGCTGAAGGATAACGCTGAGTTCAAAGTTATGCCTCCAATCGCGACGGAAGCATCGTGCTTCTGCTCGCGGAGTATCGAGAAAAAGGCGATCTGGTTTGAATCCTGATCAACAACCTGTACGTCGGGCTGGCCTCGCCTTCCTTTCGCGGGCCTAAGTGCGTCAGGCTTACGGTTCATGTGCGGCCCGAGCGCGGAAGACTCGACTGCAGCGCACAACACTTCGCGGCAGCGACGCCACATGCCGGACACGATAAGGACGCTAATTGTTTTTGCTGAGATCTCTCCGCTTCCCATCCCGAATACGATGCAGTAACCCAGCGGAAAAAATGTTCATTTTTGACCGTTTCGTTTTCTCTTACCCATTCGTTTGAGTGAATCTGGGCGGACAGAGGTCTCTACGGAGGACAAACCCCGGGGAGTTTACTGCTTGACCTGAATGTTTTCGCAAGTCACGCTAGTGAAGGACTTGGCCGTCTATCAGTTACGCCACGGCAAGGTCGGTCTCCTGACTCGTCGTGGCTCTCTCTGAGTAAACGCTCTCAAATGATAATTCGTAGCGTCGCGCGCCTACTTGCGTTGGGGCCATTGTCTGCGCTCTCAAAAACATAGCGCTGGGCACTTGAGCGACGACGATCTGCTGAAATTTGTGAAGGCAGACATCAGAAGCACGCCAATGTACCCCGGAAACTTAGGTCGCGCTACGGGCGAGGGTGCATCGAGGGCGAGGATTTTAAAACCCATTCAATTTCAACTGGAAACACTGGTGCCCGGGGTGGGAGTCGAACCCACATGAGGAAAAATCCCCGGAGGATTTTAAGTCCTCAGCGTCTGCCATTCCGCCACCCGGGCGACTGGCATTACAAATCTAACCAACGGACGGAGTTACTGCAACACAGCACGGAGCGCCGCTGGTCGAGCGTTTGGTGCGCCATGGATCGGGCGCAACGGGTCGGGCGCATTGAATCGCTAAAGCAAGTGCCAGAGGCAATTCGAGGGTTTCCTGTATGGGCGGGAGACGCGCCGCGATGATTTCATAAGCCTTAATTGGGAGGGATTTCTGATGACGACAACGGGAAAGATTAAGATGCGCATCGGAATTCTAGCGGCTGCGGCTTTGTGCCTTGGCCTGATTCCGGGCACTAGAACATTTGCCGGGCGGAATTCGCAAAGTCAGGATGATGCGCGGAAGAATCAAGACCCAGGGACGCGAGACGGGGATGGACAGCAGGACCGGGACCGAACCAGCGCCGATATTGATTCTGATACAGTTACATTACCAATCGGTTATGTAATTCCGGTGCGAATCGCGGATAACGTGAATTCGAGTCACGACAAAGCCGGAGATCTTTTTACCGGAACGGTAGATCCGTCGGTGCTGGTGCACGATCACGTGGTGATTCCGCGCGGCACAGAAGCCCACATCCGCATGGTGGAAGCGAAAAAGGGCGGCCACGTAAAGGGGAAAGCGAAAGTACGGCTGGAACTGGTAAGCCTGATCATGAATGGAGAGCGTCTGGGAGTGGACACAAACGCGCCAAAGAAAGAAAAAAGCTCAAAATCGGCCAAGGCGTCCGAAGAGGTAAAAAAAGGTCCGCAAGGTGCGGGTGTAATGACAGGCAATCCCGGGGCCGCAGCCGGTCCAGTGATCGCGGCGTTTTCCGCTGCAAAGGTCGATATAAAGCCGGGAAGCCGCATTCAATTTACGTTGGAGTCACCATTTACGTTCGAACCGCCGCCAGTTAATTCCACGCAGCAGAACTAACTGGTGGATTGCTGCGGTTCCGGGCTCAGGCTCGGATTCGCTAGTTCGCCGAGTCCGGGCGGAGTTTTTGCGCAACAGTTCGGCTTCACTGAAAACCTGCTGGGAAGCGGGTTATAACTGAAAACGCGTGACGAACAAAAAGCGAATATGGTATTTTGTCGCTATGATTGTTCGATCCTGCCGCGTGACCCTTCGAGATATGGAAAGCGTGACCCACACCGTCGAAGTGACCGCTGCGACCTTGTATGAGGCGGTGGCGCAGGGATTGAATGTGCTGAAAGTATTGGCAGCGGACGTGCGAGTGGAGCACGAAGTGCGGCTGATGGAATTTACAAAATGGCTGGAAAGGGATGGCGGATCGCCGCGCGAAGCGAGCGACCGGAAGCGGATCCTGGGAATGTCGGCGCCCCCGCACGAAACCCGTCGGCCCTTTCCCTGGCCAAAATGACCGAGATACCAACAGGAAACGGTAGGACTGTCGCACTCTTGCGCTTTGCGAAGTGAACCTGTATATAACCTGTCAGTTTAGGGTTTGTAAGTACATATCCTAAGATTCTTGCACCGCTACTTGTATCCTTTCAAAAGCGGAAGTTGTGCCGAAGGGTTGCCCTATCCGGCAAAGGCGCCTGGAGACTGATGGACAAGATTGTCATAAGCCCCAACGAAATCACGGAGATAAAAGAAGGCCCGGACCTACCTGCGCGGATTGAGCCGAAGCTGCCCCCGGCGATTCCGTGGTGGGCACGGTTGTCGGTGGCGATACTGGTGCTGTTTCTGCCGCTGCTATGCCTGGTCACTATTGTTATGCGGGTGGCGTTTCGCGGGCAGGCGCCTCGGATTCGCTATGCCTGGACGGCCTTTCTTTCCACACTTTTGATTATCAGCGGATTTTTGACCTCAGCGGCGACGGTGTTGCTGTTTTCGTTCGGGTCGGTGCCGGCGATTGTGGGTAACGGGCTCTCGGAGCTGGATGAGCGGACCGAGTTCCCTACTCTGCCGGCGAGCAAGGATTTGAACGGCGCGGATGCTTCATCGGAATTAAAACCGCTGGTGGCAGTGATTGCGCCGACGGTGCAGTCGATTTTCAGCAAGCGCGAAGTGCTTTCGAACAGCTACGGAGCGGGAGTGCTGCTTGCGGCGAATGATAAAGGGTATCTGTTTGCGACGGCGCGCCACGTAATCGGCCTGGGCACCTGGACGATCAAGGACAAACACCGCGCGATGCTTTCGCTTTCTTCGGGAGTGTGGGCGGGAGCGGAGGTGGTTGCGCGGCACACAAATCTGGATTTGGTGCTGGTGTGGGTACCGCGACACTCCGGAACTGGGGAGTTTACGCAACCGATTGCGACTCCCAAAGAGGGCGAATCGATTTTCGTGATCGGGCATCCAGAAGGATTGAAGTACACGCTGAGCACCGGAATAATTTCGCGAATGGAAAATAGCACGCTGCAGATTTCCGCGCCGGTGAGCCCGGGGAACAGCGGAGGACCGGTGTATGACCAGCAGGGAAATTTGCTGGGAGTAGTGAGCTCGACCCTGGACAAGAGTTACCAGCCAAATGCGGAGAACCTGAATTTTGCGGTGACGGCGCAAGCATTCTTGCAGGAAAGTGGCTGGGAATTCGCGAAGGATGGGCGGGAGCGATTGGAAGCGTACTTGAAGGCGTTGACAGTGCAGCAGGATAAGACGAAGAAGTAGACGCCCGGGCAAGCTAGGGCGCAGCAGTGCCGCCCCTACAAGCGACTGTTCGACGCGAATTCGAATTTACGGGGACCGGTAAACGATGGCGACGATCAATGTGACGGTGTACGACTCGACGGAGAATAAAAGAGTCCCGGTGGAATTGCCGGACGACGCTCCGTGCAACAAGATTATCGTGGTGCTAATTCAGAAATTACGGCTGCCGACCAACGGACCGGACGGCGCTCCGCTCAGCTACAAATTCCATCACAAGAATTCCGGAAGGCAGATTCAAGATTCGCAGACGCTGGCCGAGGCGGGAGTCAAGGATGGCGACATCCTGCGACTGCAGCCGGAAATCACGGCGGGCTGAGCGTGACGCCGCCGATTCCCGTTCGCATCGGCGAAGAGGAAGTGCACGAGGATCGGTACAGCCGGTTCCGGCTGATTCCGTGGTGGGATCAGAAAAAACTGCAATCGGCGCGAGTGCTGGTGATTGGCGCGGGAGCGCTGGGCAACGAAATCCTGAAAAATCTGGTGCTGCTGGGATTCGAACGGATCGTGATCGTGGATCTGGACAAGATCGAGGAGTCGAATCTTTCGCGCAGCATTTTGTATCGCAGCAGCGACGTTGGTTCGTACAAGGCGGAGGCAGCAGCAAGAAGCGTTTTGGCTCTGTCGCCGAATGTGAAGGTGAAGCCGCTGGTGGCAAACGTGGTGCAGGACTGCGGCTTGGGAATTTTTGCGTGGAGCGACGTGATTATCGCGGGGCTGGATAATCGCGAAGCGCGATTGTGGATCAACCGTTGCGCGTGGAAGATGAACCGGCCGTGGATTGATGGCGCGATTGAAGGAATCAATGGAGTGGCTAAAGTTTTCGTGGCGGGAGCAGCGCCTTGTTATGAGTGCACGCTCGGTGAAACGGACTGGAAATTACTGGAGCAGCGGATGTCCTGCAATCTGCTGCTGCGCGAGGCCAACACGGAGGGAAAAGTTGCCACGACGCCGACGATTTCTTCGGTGATCGCGGGGATTGAAGTACAGGAAGCGGTGAAACTGCTGCATGGAATGCCGACGTTAGCGGGGAGTGGATTTGTGTTTGAGGGGCTGAATCACACTTCGTACAAAGTCGAGTACACGGCGAATCCGGACTGCATGAGCCATTTCACGTTTGAAAATGTAACGGAGCTGGCGCGGAAATCGAGCGAGTGGACACTAGAAGATTTGCGGCGACGTGGTGTGGAGGATTTGGGCACGCCGGATGTGGCGGTGGAGTTCAGCCGGGACATCGTGCGGGAGCTGGAGTGTCCGGCGTGCGGAGCGAAGGAAGAAATTTTCGCGCCCGTAGGCAGCATCAAGTATGAACAAGGCCGCTGCCCGCGCGAAGGGGAAATGCGCGTAGTGAAGACGATTCACAGTTATGACGGCAGCGAAGACCTTGGCAAGAGAAGTTTGGACAGGCTGGGATTGCCGCTGTTTGATGTGTTCACGGTTCGAACGGTGGAGAAGGAAAAGGCGTATTTAATGGCGGGCGACAGGAGTGCGGTGTTGGGAGAGGAATTGTAGGCCGCCGAAGAGAGATTCCTCGCTTCGCTCGGAATGGCGGAACTAGACTTTCGGATTTTTACCAGCGGTTGAGATTGGGAGAAATGGGTAAACGGAAACCGGATCAGCGACAGCCGCGAGTAACGATTGACGGCGAAGTGCTTCGCCAGATCCGGCAGCATGCCCGTTCGAACAGCAAAACGGAAGTTTGCGGAGTGCTGATCGGCGAAGAAAACGGAAGTGGCCTGAATATTAGCGCGCGCATTCCGGGATTGAATGCGGCGCAGGCGGGAACGTATGTGACGTTCACGCAGGATACCTGGGAACATATTTATAAGATCAAGGATAAGGAATATCCGGACGAGCGCATTGTGGGGTGGTATCACTCGCATCCGGGATTTGGAGTTTTTCTATCGGATCACGATACGTTCATTCACAAAAATTTTTTCTCGTCGGCGCTGCAGGTGGCGTGGGTGTACGACCCGCACAGCGATGAAGAGGGCTGCTTCGGCTGGTCGGGCGAGCGGTTGGAGCGCGTTTCTGAGATTCACGTGAAGGACGACAAAGGTGGAGAAGAAGCGGGCGAAACCGGCAAGCCGGAGCCGGTGGGCGGAATCGAAGACAACGAGGAAATGATTGAAGGCGACGAAGGCGCAGAAATCGGGCCGCCGAGCTGGCTGAAGTGGATGCTGACGGTGACCTCGTACGTGCTATTGATGGTGATCGTATTCGTTGCGACGTGGATGTTCTTTCCGCGACCAGAGTTTTATCTCATCGATGTCTATCGCCACGTCGTCACTCGGGCGCCCGTCGGCACTCATTTCAATTCGGACGGAACGGTAAGCATACCTGGCATTACTGAGGCGCCAGAGCCGCCGCGACCAGAGAAGAGTATTCAGCCGCCAGCGCAATCGCCAGGCTCAACAAAACAAGAACCGACGGCGCCCAAAGCCGATGGCGAGAAGGATCAAAATGTCCCCAGAAAATAAGGACAAGTCGATCAAAATTACGCTGGACGATTTGGCGAATGTATCGATGCCCGACGCAGCCGCACTGTTTCCGGCGGCGCAAACCGCTGGTCAGGCCAAGGTCTATGGAAAAATTTCTGATGCTGCCGGCGAAATCCAGACGGCACCAGAAGAAAAGGGCAGCATCCTGCTGCAGGGATGGTTCTATCTGGGTGCCGCGGGTTTGCTTGGCGCGCTGATCGGTTGGGGCATCTGCGAGCCTCGCTTTGTGGACAGCGGGCAGCAAGGAACAAGCCGGTGGGGCAACTGGTTGCTGCTTCCGGCCATTGTGGCGCTACTTTGCGTGGGATTCGGGATCGCGGAAAGCATCGTCGAAAGATCGCCGAAAAAAGCGCTGATCCGCGGCGCGATCAGCCTGCCGCTGGGAATTGTCCTGGGCTTTGTGTTCGACTTCGTTGCAGAAATCGTCTACGCAATTGGAATGTCGATCTGCGCAGAGCTCGGCGCGCAGACCGTGCGAAATCCTTCGTTCTGGATTGCTCGCGGAATCGCCTGGATGGTTTTTGGACTTGCCGGCGGTATTGTTTATGGCATCGCTGGCATGTCTACGAAGAAAATGCTGTACGGGATGCTCGGTGGCGCCATCGGCGCCGGGCTTGGCGGAATCGTATTCAATCCGATTGCCATACTGACGCATGGCGGCGCGGCGAGCCGGGCAGTGGGATTCGGATTGGTAGGACTGGCGACCGGGGTGGCGGTGGGATTGGTCGAGAGCGCGCTGAAAGATCGCTGGCTGTATGTGACGGCGGGACCATTGGCGGGCAAACAATTTATTTTGTATAAGCCGCGAACCATTGTGGGCAGTGACCAGAAGTGCGACATCTATCTTTTTAAGGACAGCAACATCGCGAAAGAGCACGCCATTATTGATCTGGCGGGGTCGCGCATCATGTTACGCGCGATTGGCGAAACTTACCTAAACGGACAGCCGGTGCGGCAACAGGTGTTGATGAGCGGCGCGGTGGTGCAGATCGGGCGCTATGCCTTTCGGTATCAAGAGAGGCAGCGCAATTGAATCCCATCTGTCCCTATTGCCGAACGGAAGTGGGTGAAACGGAGGGCGAGCGCACCGATTGTCCAGGCTGCGGGACGCCGCATCACGCGGATTGCTTTGCGGAGAATGGCGGATGCACGGTGTTCGGCTGCGCGCATGCGCCGTCGGACGAAGCGAAGGTGACGGTCAGCGGAACGGACTTGATGGGCAATACGGTGACGCGGCGAGCGGCAGCGCCGACACCGCTGCCGAGACCGGTGAACCGTCCGGGACTTTCGCTGGGTTCGGGATTCACGACGTTTCGTGCGCCGGCGGTGAGTGCGGAACCGGCACCTCAGACGGAGCCCGCAGGGAATGGCACTCCGCCTCCCGGCACTACACCACCTCCGCCGATGGCGGGGACAGGAATTGCGCCGCCGCCACAGGCCGGCCCAGGGCCACAAATACAGCAGGCACCGAATTCACTGGCGTATTACTATCCGGTGGCGCAACCAAAGACCCGGGTGATTTTTGTGTTGCTGGGGATTTTTCTGGGAGTTTTTGGAGTACATAATTTTTATGCGGGGTATGTGAAAAAAGGAGCGATTCAGCTTTGCGTGACTCTGCTGTCGTGCTTTTATGCAGCGGTGGTTAGTTGGATTTGGGCGATCATCGAGATTTGTACGGTGAATAAGGATGCTGAGGGAAGGCAATTCGTGTAGCGCGGTGGATGAGGCCAAATGAGTCCAGAATCGAAGAGAGATTCCTCACTCCGCGGACTGCGTTCGGAATGACGGCTACCGGCGGTGCACTAGAAAAGGGATTGATGCTGCGAAACGTACATCTCGGATTCCGGGACTGTGAAAGAGGAGCGAAGGCATGAATTATTTTATTAAGCGTGATTTGAATGAGTATGGGCCGTATTCGTTGGCCGATTTGCAGAAATATGTCGCGTCCGGAAATATATTGCTGACGGATTTGTGCCGGAGTGAAGGGCTGACGGATTGGGTGGCGGTTTCGCAGGTGATCGGAAATATTCCTGTGCCGGCGGCAGCGCCACAGCCAGCGGCAGGCACGGTGTACGGAGGAGGCGCGGGTGCGTCCGCGTACGGAGCGCCGGCTGGCTACGCCGCAGCGGCGGCGCAATATCCACCCCCGCCTTCGTTGCATTGGGGAATTTGCCTGCTGTTGACCATTATAACCTGCGGGCTTTTTAGTTGGGTCTGGCTTTTCGTTCAGAGTGCATGGGTGAAAAAAGTTCAGCCGGACAGCAAAGCAATGCTCTATTTCGGGGTGGCGCTCGGCGTGGATATCCTGGCGATAGTCTTCGCAATTGCGCTGGGCGTCAGCTTCGGCAGACAGCCAGACGTCGCCGGGTACCTTTCTTTGATGCGATTGGCTCAGTTCGGAGCGCATATCGTGTTAATTGTCGGGTGCTTCAATCTGAAAAGTTCCATTGAAGAGCACTTTAATTCGGCCGAACCAATTGGTCTGCACCTCAGCGGAGTTATCACATTCATAATGAGCTTCTTTGTTCTGGGGCATGTCTATTTCCAATATCACTTCACAAGAATTAATGAGATGAAGCAGCGGCAGATGACGGGATATCCGGGATGATTTCGGCCCGGACAGCAATGAACAGCGTCGCGGCCGCTGGTTTGGCTGGCGCGGTGCTGCTCTATCGTTTTTCGCCGCAGAAATATTCGTTTTATCCGCGTTGCCCATTTTATGCGGTGACCGGACACTTGTGCCCGGGGTGCGGAGCCACGCGCGCGATCGCAGAGTTACTGCATGGGCATGTTGCGGCGGCGCTGCATTTCAACGCGGCAGCGACGCTGCTGGTGCCGGTGCTGCTCTGGTATTTTGCGAAAATGTGTTGGACGGCAGTACGCGAGGATCCTGTGAAGTGGCCGCAGGTTCCGGAGTGGTCGTGGCGAGCTGCACTGGCGTTTGTTTTGCTTTTTGCAGTACTGCGTGACATCGCGCCAACAATTTTCTGAGGAGTATTTCAACTGAGTCATGCTCTCGCCGCGCATTCGTCGACTGAAGCTGGATCACGATCAAATGGTGCAGAAGTTCGCTGGCTGGCCGGTAATTCAGATTACCGGCACCGCTGGGATGCCGCCGGAAGTGTACCGGTTTGCGTACAACATTAAAGGACTGTTTGTGGCGGCGAATGGCGAGATTCTGGAACGCCAGCAGCATCATCTGGAAGTGAATCTCTCGTTGGGATATCCGCGAAGAGCGCCGCAATGCCGTATGTTGACGCCAGTGTTTCATCCAAATTTTGATGATTCGACCGTGTGTATTGGGGATTTCTGGGCGGCCTCGGAAGGGCTGGACGACCTGATCATCCGCATTGGGCGCATGATCGCTTATCAGGAATACAACACGAAGAGCCCTTTGAATGGGCTGGCGGCGAAGTGGGCTGAGCAACACGCGCAACTTTTCCCGGTCGATCCGCGCGATATTGCGCCGCCGCTGGAAAAAGCTGCAGCGCCCGCAGAATCGTCCCCCATGCCTGCCGCGTCGCTCGCAGAGGCGACTGGTAAAACCAACGACGACGCCGAAACGCTAGCCGCTACCATCAGCGAGGTTCCTCAAAGCAGCAGCGCAAATCCCGAAGCGCCGCCCGACCTTTGGCCTGAGCGGATCAGCACCGAATAAGAACTAGCTCATGGATCGCCATCTGTAACGTCTTGGAGAATTCTGCAATCAAAGGCCAGTTGACGTAGAATTCCTTTACCCGGTGCGTACCGCCGGCGCATCTAAATCCTGATTTTCCTGCGGGAGCCCCTCCTGCCCGCACAGGAGCCATCGTGAGCCAGCAGAGCGCAGTTATGAGTAAGCAGAACATCGATCAGCTTTGCATCAACACCATTCGAACGCTTTCGATAGATGGAGTGCAGCAAGCAAACTCCGGCCATCCTGGCGCACCGATGGGTCTGGCGGCAGTGGTCTATGAACTGTGGCAAAAATATCTGAAGTACGACCCAGCGAATCCGGTATGGCCGAATCGCGACCGATTTGTGCTGTCCGCGGGGCACGCTTCGATGCTGTTGTACTCAACGCTGCATCTGACCGGCGTGCGCGCTTACACCCTGGAAGGCGAAGTTTTGAAGGAGCCGGCGATCTCGATGGACGAGATCAAACGGTTCCGGCAATTGGACAGCAAGACGCCCGGCCATCCGGAATCGCACATAACCAGTGGAGTGGAGACGACGACTGGGCCGCTGGGTCAAGGTGCGGGCAACAGTGTGGGAATGGCCATCGCCAGTAAATGGCTGGCAGCAAACTACAATCAGCCGAACTTTGAACTTTTCGATTTCAGTACTTACGCGGTCTGCGGCGATGGCGACCTGATGGAAGGCGTCGCTTCGGAAGCAGCTTCGCTGGCCGGTCACTTGCGCCTGGGAAACCTTTGCTGGATCTATGACAACAATCACGTGACGCTCGATGGGCCGGCGTCATGGTCGTTCAGCGAAGATGTGATGACGCGATTCGTGGGCTATGGATGGAATGTCACCCGCGTTGCGGACGCCAATGATTTGCTGATGCTGGGACGAGCGTACGAAACATTTTTGAAGACTACCGATAAGCCGACTTTGATCGTAGTGGACAGCCACATCGGATACGGCTCTCCACACAAACAGGATTCGTATGAAGCACATGGCGAACCCCTGGGCGCCGAGGAAGTGAAACTAACGAAAGAAAATTACGAATGGCCAGATGACTCGAAGTTTCTGGTGCCGGATGGTGTATACCAGCATTTTGCCGATGGCATCGGGAAGCGCGGCGGTGAAGCGCAGGCACGGTGGGCGAAGATGTGGCCGGAATATAAGGCGAAGTTCCCAGAGCTGGCAAAGCAACTCGAACTGATGCAGAAGCGCGAACTGCCAGAAGGCTGGGATAGAAATTTGCCGGTATTTCCGGCGGATGCGAAAGGCATGGCCTCGCGCGAAAGTTCCGGTAAAACGGTAAATGCGCTGGCGAAAAATATTCCCTGGCTGATCGGCGGTTCAGCCGATTTGGCGAAATCGAATAAGACCAATCTGGAGTTTCCCGGCGCCGGCGATTTTCTTCCCGGCGAATATAAGGGACGAAATTTGCATTACGGCGTTCGCGAACACGCCATGGGTGCAGCGATGAACGGAATGGCGATCAGCAAGCTGCGGCCGTTCGGAGGCACGTTTTTCAATTTCAGCGACTACCTGAAGCCTGCGGTCCGCTTGGGTGCGTTAATGGAGCAGCCAGTCGTGTACGTATTCACGCACGATTCGATCGGATTGGGCGAAGATGGGCCAACGCATCAACCGATTGAGCAGTTGGCGGCATTGCGCGCGATGCCGAACATTCTGGTGCTGCGACCGGGCGACGCGAATGAAGTCGTGGACGCATGGAAACTGGCTATCAGCCACATCCACGGACCAACCGCGCTGGTTCTTTCGCGGCAGGCGATGCCTACATTTGACCGGACGAAATTCGCCGCAGCTTCCGATGTGGCAAAAGGCGCGTATGTGCTGAGCGACGCTCCGGGCGGAAAGCCTGAAGTAATTTTGCTGGGCACAGGAACGGAACTTTCGCTCTGCGTGGCTGCACAGGAAAGGCTTGCGGCGGAGGGAGTGAAGGCTCGCGTGGTTAGTATTCCGTCGTTTGAGTTGTTCGAACGGCAGGACCCGGCTTACAAAGAAAGCGTTTTGCCTGCGGCGGTGACGGCGCGCGTGACGGTCGAGATGGCTTCAACATTTGGCTGGGACCGCTACGCCGGACCAAAAGGAAAAATGATCGGCATGCACACCTTTGGAGCTTCGGCACCGCTGAAGGACTTGTTGAAAAAATTCGGCTTCACGGTCGAGAACGTGGTTGCGACGGCAAAAGAAGCGATGGGAAAGTGAGCCGGTGATGAAAATTGTGATTGGGTCGGACCACGCGGGGTTCGAATTGAAAAATGCCATGGGTGATGTGCTGCGTGGCCTGGGGCACGCGGTGCTGGACGTGGGAGCGTTCAACGAAAATCCATCGGACTATCCGGATTTCGCGGAAGCGGTGGGCCGCGCGGTGCTGGACAAAAAGGCCGAACGCGGGCTGTTGATTTGTGGCAGCGGTGTGGGCGCGAGCGTGGCAGCAAACAAATTGGTTGGAATACGCGCAGCGGTTTGCCACGACACTTATTCCGCGCATCAGGGCGTCGAACATGACGACATGAATGTATTGGTGCTGGGATCGCGGATCATAGGCGTGAAGCTGGCCGAGGATTTGGTGAAGGCGTATTTGGGCGCGCAGTTTACGAACGAAGAGCGACACAAGCGGCGGCTGGCGAAGATTGCCGTGCTCGAGCAAGAGCGGGGTTTTTAAGCGATTGTTAATAATTTGCTTTCATGCCTGCGTAACACCTCGATGAGCGCACGGGCGTACAATAGGGTTTACAAACCGGCCACATAGGAATCTGAGGAGAAAGACGATGACAACTACAACTACGGTGCCCAACGTGAACGCTGTGCAGGGCGAAAATCCACTGCGGGGATTACTGGCTTACCGACAATCTCCGTGGCTGGATTTTATCCGGCGCAATATTTTGCTGAATGGCGATCTGAAGAAAATGATTGCCAACGATGGACTGCGCGGCATGACGTCCAATCCAACAATTTTTGAAAAGGCGATTACCGGAAGTGACGATTACTCCGACTTGCTGAATGCGCCGGAGGCGGAGAAGCTGAATGCAAAGGAGCTTTACGAGCAGATTGCGATCCGCGATGTGCAGACCGCCGCGGATATTTTTCGCGGTGTGTACGACGAAACCAAAGGACGCGACGGCTACGTGAGCCTGGAGGTTGCGCCGACACTCGCCAACGATACGCAAGGTACGCTGCAGGAAGCGCGGCGCTTGTGGAAAGCGGTGAATCGCGAAAACTTGATGGTAAAAGTGCCCGCTACCGCGGCCGGGATTCCGGCGATCCGGCAACTGTTGGAAGAGGGCATCAACATTAATATCACGCTGCTGTTTGCGCAGTCGGCCTACGAGCAGGTTGCAGAAGCGTACATCGCAGCATTGGAAGCGCGTGTAGCTAAAGGACAAGACGTCAGCAACATCGCCAGCGTGGCCAGCTTCTTTGTCAGCCGAATCGATACCTTGATTGACGGGCAGATCGACGAGAAGTTGAAAACCGAGACCGACGCCAAAAAGAAGGAACTGCTCAGCAGCGTGCAAGGCAAAGTGGCCATCGCCAACGCCCGCAAAACCTACGCCAAGTACCAGGAACTTTGTGGCGAAGCCCGCTGGAAGGCGCTGGAGGCAAAAGGTGCGCACACGCAACGGCTGCTTTGGGCTAGCACCAGCACCAAAAATAAGAAGTACCGCGATGTGTTGTACGTCGAAGAGCTTATCGGCGCGGATACAGTGGATACGATTCCTCCGGCCACGTTTGATGCGTTTCGCGACCACGGAAAATTGCGCAACAGCTTGACGGAAAACGTTGCGGAAGCGAAGAGGACCATGACCGACCTTGAAGCCGCAGGCATCTCCATGAAGGATGTCACCGAAAAACTGGTCGTTGATGGCGTGAAACTGTTCGCCGATGCATTTTCTCAATTGATTGCAGCAGTCGAAAAGCATGCCGGGGTGCGTGCGTGAGCGTAAACCGCCTGGCCTACAAGCTGCCCAAAGAGCTGCAAGCTGCAGTCGCCGCCTCGCTGGAGGACTGGAAGAAAAATAATAAAGTGGCACGGTTGTGGCAGAAAGACGCTTCCCTGTGGAGCAACACGGACGAAGGCAAATGGCTGGGCTGGCTGACGATTACGGACGAACAAGTTGCAAATCTTGATACGCTGAAACAACTCGCCACGGAAGTGAAAAAAGCGAAGTTCAAACATGTGCTGTTGCTGGGCATGGGAGGATCAAGCCTGTGCCCGGAAGTGCTGCGCATGACCTTTGGGAAAATTGCCGGCTTCCCGGAACTGCACGTGTTGGACTCGACCGATCCGGCGCAAATCAAAGCCATCGAGAAGAAGCTGGACCTCAAAAGAACTCTTTGCATCGTGTCCAGTAAATCCGGCAGCACGCTTGAGCCCAACATTTTTAAGCAATATTTTTTCGAACGCGTGAGAAAAGCTGTTGGTGAGAAAGGGGTTGGCAGCCGATTCATTGCGGTGACTGATCCCGGCTCGAAAATGCAGCAAGTGGCGGAAGACGACAAGTTCTGGAAGATTTTTGCCGGTGATCCCAGTATCGGCGGCCGTTATTCGGCGCTTTCTAATTTCGGCATGGTCCCAGCCGCTGCGATGGGCATGGACCTGGGTAAATTTCTGAAGACGACCGAGGAGATGGTGAAAGCTTGCGGCGCAAGTTCGGCCGCAGACGCCAACCCCGGCGTGCTTCTGGGCAATATTCTTGGCGTCGCCGCAAACCACGGCCGCGACAAAATCACGATCATCACTTCGCCGGGAATTTCCGACCTGGGGGCATGGCTGGAACAGCTGATTGCGGAATCCACTGGAAAAATCGGTAAGGGAATTATTCCGGTGGATCGCGAAAAACTCGCCGCACCCAGCGGGTATGGAAGCGACCGCATCTTCGCGTACCTGCGTCTGGCGAATAAGCCGAACAAAGCTCAGGACGCCGCGGTTGCGGCGATTGAAAAAGCCGGGCATCCTGTCGTTCGAATCACTCTTCCCAACGTGTACGCGCTCGGCCAGGAATTTTTCCGTTGGGAAATCGCTACGGCCGTAGCCGGCTCGATCATTGGTATCAACGCGTTCAACCAGCCGGACGTGGAAGCGAGCAAAATCGAAACCAAGAAACTCACCAGCCAATATGAAGCGACAGGGAGTCTTCCGCCAGAGTCGCCATTTTTTGTTGCGAAAGATGGCAAACTTTTTGCCGACGATAGGAACACTGCTGCGCTTTCCGGCGGAAAGTCGCTCGGCGAAATAGTGAAGATCCATCTTTCACGCATCGGCGCCGGTGATTACTTCGCGGTGCTGGGCTACATTCCGATGAATGCGGAAAACGAAAAAGCGCTACAGGCCATCCGTATGTCGGTCCGGGACGCGAAAAAAGTCGCGACATGCCTGGGCTTTGGTCCGCGTTTTCTGCACTCTACGGGACAAGCCTACAAAGGCGGGCCGAACAGCGGCGTATTCCTGCAGATTACGTGCGACGATGCGAGCGATCTCGCCGTACCGGGACAGAAATATACTTTTGGCGTGGTGAAAGCGGCCCAAGCCCGCGGAGATTTCGCGGTGCTGGCGGAGCGCGGCCGCCGCGCCTTGCGCGTACACTTGGGAAAAAATCTCAAGTCCGGGCTGAACGCGCTGGCGAAGGCAGTTTCACAGAGCCTATAAAGGTTTTTAGGCCGCGCGCGGCAATTTTCTTTTCACAATTCGACTTACAGGAGCAGACGGAATGCAACTCGGAATGATCGGTCTGGGGCGGATGGGTGCCAACATGGTTCGGCGCCTGCAGAAAAATGGCCACACCTGCGTGGTGTACGACCGCAGTGCGGAAACCGTGAAGCAGCTTGCAGGAGAAGGCGCGGCCGGCGCGAACTCGCTCGATGATTTCATTCAAAAACTGCAAAAGCCCCGCGCGATCTGGCTGATGGTACCGGCTGGCGTGGTGGATGCATCGATCCAGGATTTGCTGCCGAAACTCGATTCAGGCGACATTTTGATCGACGGCGGAAACTCCTACTACATCGACGACATTCGTCGTGCGAAAGAGCTGCAAGCAAAAGGCATTCACTACGTCGATGTCGGTACCAGTGGCGGAGTGTGGGGGCTTGAACGCGGATATTGCCAGATGATTGGTGGCGAAAACGATGTGGTGAAGCGACTCGATCCGATTTTCAAAACGCTAGCCCCAGGACGCGGCTCGATCGATCGCACGCCGGGCCGCGAAAAAGCGACGGGCACGTCTGAAGACGGTTATCTGCACTGCGGGCCAAACGGCGCCGGCCACTTTGTAAAAATGATTCACAACGGCATCGAGTATGGCCTGATGGCCGCGTATGCCGAGGGCTTCAACATTTTGAAGCACGCGAACGTCGGCAAGCAGCATCGCGAGACAGACGCGGAAACGACTCCGCTGCGCGAGCCCGATCATTATCAATACGATTTCAATCTTGCGGATGTCGCGGAAGTCTGGCGGCGTGGCAGCGTTGTCGCATCATGGCTGCTCGACTTGACGGCCATTTCGCTTCTCGAACAGCCGGCGCTGGAACGTTTCTCCGGCCGAGTTTCGGATTCCGGCGAGGGACGCTGGACGGTTCTGGCGGCGATCGAGTCCACCACACCCGCTCCGGTGCTCACGGCATCGCTGTATCAGCGTTTCACTTCGCGCGGCGAAGACGATTTCGCCGGCAAAATACTTTCCGCCATGCGTTTCCAGTTTGGCGGGCACGTCGAAAAGAAGGCTGGTCATTAAACGCTTGCGGCAACCACCGTGGCGAACTCTGCTTGGGAAAACAGCATGCCAACAATGAAATCCAATGAAGTGCCGCAAAAAGCCTCTCCGTGCGTGATGGTGATTTATGGCGCGAGTGGCGATCTCACTAAAAGAAAACTCCTGCCGGCGCTGGCAAATCTCGCGCAGGAGGGTCTACTCTCGCGGCAATTCGCGATCATCGGTTTTTCTTTTGACCAGATGACCACCGACGCGTTTCGCGAAAAACTCTCTGCCGAAATGAAGCAATTCGCGCCGGAATCGCTGACCGACGACCTGTGGAAGTGGTTTCTTGAGCGCATTTATTACGTCCATGGCGACTTCAGCGATTCCGCCGCGTATCAACGGCTGAAAGATCAGGTTGCCGCGGTCGAAAAAGAGCACAACACGCAGGGCAATCGCTTCCACTATCTTGCAGTGGCTCCGACCTTTTTCTCGCTCATCGTTCGCAAACTGGGCGAAGCGGACCTCACCAAGGAAAACAACGGAAACTGGACCCGGGTAATCGTGGAAAAACCGTTTGGCCACGACTTGGAGTCCGCGATCCAGTTGAACAAAGAGCTAAAGGAAATTCTGAGCGAAAAACAGATCTATCGCATTGACCACTATCTCGGAAAAGAAACCGTTCAGAACGTGATGGTTTTTCGCTTTGCCAACAGCATCATCGAACCGCTGTGGAACCGCACTTACATCGATCACGTGCAAATCACCGCCGCCGAAACCGTTGGCGTCGAACATCGCGGCTCGTTTTATGAAACCGCCGGTGCTTTGCGTGACATGGTACCGAACCACCTCTTTCAATTGCTGACTCTGACCGCCATGGAGCCGCCGATTTCCTTCGAAGCCGACGCGGTGCGTGACAAGCAAGCGGAGATCCTACACGCCATTCAAATGCCGACGCCCGAAGAAGTTTTGCAGAACATGGTACGCGGCCAGTATGGCGAAGGCGTAATTGACGGACAGCCTGTGCCGGCGTATCGCAGCGAACCAAATGTTTCGCCGGCCTCGAACACGGAAACTTTCGTCGCGCTGAAATTGAAAATTGATAACTGGCGCTGGGGCGATGTGCCGTTTTATCTGCGCACCGGTAAACGGCTTGGCAAACGCGTAACGGAAATCGCGATTAGTTTTCGCCGCACGCCGTTCATGTTGTTTCGCAAAACGCCAATCAAAGATCCGCGCACCAACCAACTGGTGATTCATATCCAGCCTGATGAGGGAATTTCATTGCGCTTCGGCGCGAAGGTGCCCGGTTCGGTCATGAAGCTCGGCCTGGTGAATATGGATTTCGATTACGCGCGTGATTTTGGCGCTTCCCACAGCACCGGATATGAACGCCTGCTTTACGATTGCATGGTCGGGGATGCCACCCTTTTCCAGCGCGCCGACATGGTGGAAGCGGGCTGGAGCGTGATTCAGCCGCTACTGGACGTCTGGAAAGCGTTGCCTGCCCGCGGTTTCCCGAATTATCCGTCTGGTTCATGGGGACCGAATGAAGCCGACGATCTGATGGAGCGTGACGGCCGCGCCTGGCGCGACATTGAAATGGAAGAGTTCGCAGCGAGAAACACTGCCGCAACGTCAACCAAGGAAGCCTAGCGCACGGGGAGGGTCGGTTTGGTGGCGAATCGCAGAGTAGAATTGTTTGCCAATTCAATGGAGATCGCGCGTCGTGCCTCGGATGAAGTGGTGCGCATCGCAAGCGAATCCGCAGCCGCGCGTGGCGTGTTCACCATTGCTCTTTCCGGCGGTTCCACTCCCAAAGTGCTCTACGCGCTGCTGGCCGAAGATCCTGCGCTGCGCAATTCCCTGCCGTGGGATAAAATGAAAGTGTTTTTCGGGGACGAGCGGCACGTCGGTCCTGACCAAGCCGACAGCAATTTTCAGATGGCATCGGACGCCATGCTCTCGAAAGTGCCGTTGCAGCCGAAGCAGATTCATCGCATCAAGGGCGAATATCCGGATACCGCTCAGGCCGCTACCGAGTACGGGGCTTCGATTCAGAGCGAATTCGGATTGAATAGCGGCGAGTTTCCCCGTTTTGATTTGGTTTTGCTTGGCATGGGCAGCGAAGGCCATACGCTGTCGCTTTTTCCCGGCACCAAAGCTCTGCACGAGACGGAGCGCATCGTGACGCGCAACTGGGTCGGCAAGTTGTACACCGAACGCATTACATTGACGGCGCCGGCAGCAAACAATGCGGCGAACATTATTTTCATGATCGCCGGTGCCGACAAAGCTTGCGCATTGAAGGCGGTACTTGAGGGTCCGCACGAGCCGGAACAGCTGCCGGCGCAGATGATTCAGCCTTCGAACGGAAAATTATCGTGGCTGGTGGATCAAGCAGCGGGAGCAATGCTCTCGAAAGAAATTCTGCAATAAACGGGTTGCAGCGTTTCAGGGCTTGTATTACAAGCCCCGAGATGGAAAAGTTGTAGTTACAACCCTGCGCTAAAATAGGAGAAAGCACATGGCGACAGCAACAACCAGTTCCATCCAAACTTATCTGGGCGCAAAAGCGGATTCGCTGCTCGGATTTAGTTCTCCAAAGATTTCCAAAAACCGGTTGCATTTGCCCGGTCCGGATTTTGTGGACCGCATCTGGTCCGTCTCCGATCGTAGCCCGCGCGTTATCGCCAGCCTGCAACGGATGTTCAACACTGGCCGCCTCAGCGGCACCGGCTATCTTTCCATTTTGCCGGTGGACCAGGGCATCGAACATTCCGCAGCCGCAAGCTTTGCGAAAAATCCGGACTACTTTGACGGGGAAAATATCGTCAAGCTGGCAATCGAAGGACAATGCAACGCGGTGGCATCCACGCTCGGCGTGCTTGGCTCCGTCGCCCGCAAATACGCGCACAAAATTCCGTTTCTCATGAAGTTCAACCACAACGAACTCCTCACTTTCCCCAACAAGGCCGATCAAATCTTTTTCGCGAGCGTGAAACAGGCTTACGACATGGGCGCGGTGGCCGTGGGCGCGACGATTTATTTCGGCTCGGACCAAAGCGACCGCCAGATCGTTGAGGTCAGCCAGGCTTTTGCGCACGCACACGAACTGGGCATGGCCACGGTGCTCTGGTGCTACCTCCGCAACAATGCCTTCAAGAAAGACAAGGACTATCATCTTTCCGCCGACCTCACCGGACAAGCCAATCATCTCGGCGTAACCATTCAAGCCGACATCATCAAACAAAAGTTGCCGGAAAATAATGGCGGCTATGCGGCGCTCAACATGGGCGATTCCAGTTACGGAAAATTCGACAAGCGCATTTACAGCGATCTGGCCAGCGATCATCCCATCGACCTTTGCCGCTATCAGGTCGCCAATTGTTACATGGGCCGCTCGGGGCTGATCAACAGCGGCGGCGCATCCGGCGCAAACGATTTCGAAGAAGCGGTGACCACCGCCGTGATCAACAAGCGTGCTGGTGGCACGGGACTGATTTCCGGCCGCAAGGCGTTTCAGCGTCCGCTTAAGGATGGTGTGCAACTGCTCAATGCAATTCAGGACGTGTATCTCAGCCCTGAAGTCACTGTCGCCTAAAGAATGTTCCGCAGGGCACGATTCGTTCGTGCCCTGTTCTTATTTCAATCCGCACTCCAGCTGCAAAAAATCAGTACGCACAAGTTCTAGCTCTTTTGTGAGAAGTTTTTCTAGCCTCAACTGTACTTGCTACCTATGAAAACTCTCCTCAGGCTTTCGCTGCTTTGAAGGCGAGACTGCTCTATGCTGAGAACAACCTGGATAAACACTTGCTCGATGCAGCGGAGGAAAAATTCGTGAGAAATCTTCTCGTCGGCACGGTTGCGCTGGTGATTTTTGCTGGCGCGCCGATGTTTGCGCAAAACTCAGCCAAGGACGAAGGTGGCCGGGTACTCGGGCTGGAAAACGCCTGGAATCACGCGATTGAGGCTAAAGATACGAAAGCGCTGGACATGCTTCTCGCCAGCACGTTCATCGCGGTAGAAATCGACGGCAGTATCTCTTCGAAAAGCGCATTTCTCGCCAGCATTAAGGATCCGGAATACAAACCTTCGCAAGCCGTCAACGAGCAAGTCAATGTCCAGGTTTATGGTGATACTGCCATGGTGGTTGGCATCTTCCGCATCAAGGGCATCGAAAAAGGCAAACCATACGTGCATCGTGAGCGCTTCACCGATACCTGGATCAAGCATGATCAAACCTGGCAATGCGTAGCCAGTCACACCACTTTAATCCCGTCCCAATAGCTGCGCCGAAGACTCTTCTCGTAGTGCCGGGCTTTAGCCCGGCCTCATCGATTTGAAAACTCCTGTTTGCTCTTCTTCTTGAAACACAATTCGTGCAACTATTTATCTTCGTGCGTACCGGAGAGAAAGACGCGAACGGAGGAGCAGATGGGTAATCGTTTAAGTGGGAAGACCGTGGCAATCACCGGAGGCAGCCAAGGAATCGGTCTGGCCATCGCACAGCGTTTTGCTGAAGAAGGAGCGGACATATCCTTCTGCTACCGTTCAAACAAAGCTGGCGCCGATGAAGTGGTGGCGAATATCCAAAAAACCGGGCGCAAAGTAGCCGGCTTTCAGTACGACGTTAGCAGCGTCAGCGATGGACAGAAATTTATCGCCGACACCGCCGCACAATTTGGAGAAATCAATGTGCTGGTAAACAATGCCGGACTCGAGCGCCGCGCCGATTTCTGGGACGTTAGCGAAGCGGACTTCGACGCGGTGATGAACGTCAACCTCAAAGGACTATTTTTCATTACCCAGGCGTTCGTGAAGAACCGCATGGCGCCTTCTTCCAGAGACAAACGACCCGGCGGAAAAATCATCAACATCAGCTCCGTTCACGAAGAGCTTCCCTTCCCGCATTTCACTTCGTATTGCGCCAGCAAGGGCGGCGTGAAAATGTTGACGCGCAATCTCTCCATCGAGCTGGCGCCCCTCGGCATCACAATCAATTCCATCGCGCCTGGCGCCATCGAAACGCCCATCAACAAAAATTTGCTGAACGATCCAGCAAAACTCAGCGCGTTGCTGCAAAATATTCCGTTGAAACGGTTAGGCACTCCCGACGATGTGGCAAACATGGCGGTATTCCTGGCGTCCGAGGAATCCAACTACGCGACCGGCACAACTTTCGTTGTCGACGGCGGCCTCACCTGGAATTATCAAGAGCAGTAAGTAGCACAGGCACGCTTGCCTGTGCGCAGTGTGAGAAGCCCTAGATCGATCATCCTTTACAGACGATTTCCACCGCATCTGATTTCAATTGCCGAAGATCAACCTTTAATTCAAGCGCGCGTAAGCGTCGCCGCGCGCGCCGCGTGCAACAACTGCTTGGCGTTTTGCTTCGCCTCACCGTGGCCAAACACCGCATTCCCCGCCACCAGCAACTCCGCACCCGCTCGAACAATCTCCTCAACCGTATCCATCGCAACGCCGCCGTCCACTTCAATGCGAAAATCCAAGCGCCGCTCCTCCCGCATTCGCTCCAGCGCTTGCATCTTCTTCAGCGAATTGCGGATAAATTTCTGTCCGCCAAAACCCGGGTTCACGGACATCACCAGCACGTGGTGAACCAGATCGAGCACGTCGGTCAGCGTCTCCACCGGTGTCGCGGGGTTCAAAACCACGCCAGCTTTGCATCCATGATCCATGATGTGGTGCAGCACGCGATCCAGGTGCACGCAAGCTTCCTGGTGTACGGAGATCCAAGTTGCACCCGCTTCGGCAAACGCTGGAATTAGTTCGTCCGGATTTTCGATCATCAAATGGCAATCGAAAATCGTGTCGGGGAGCGCTTTGCGGAGCGACGCCACTACCGGCGGGCCAATCGTGATATTCGGCACAAAATGCCCGTCCATGATGTCCACGTGCAGCAACGTGCCTCCGCCTGCGAGCGCTTGTTTGGCGTGCGCTGCAAGATCGGCGAAATTGGCGGACAGAATCGAAGGCGCGAGTTCAATCATTCCTGGCAAAGTTTCTGCTCCTGGACTCTGGCTAGGCGTTGTGCCGAATAGCGACACGCAAAACGATTATACGCAGAACGCGGCATTTAACGCGCACTTCCGGCTTGACTTTCCGTTGCCGCGAATTTCCAGGGTAGCGGCATTCGCTTGCGGCTGCTTTCCTCGCACAATTCGAGGGTGTACATCAGTCCCAGAGCTTGATCTGTGGTCACTGGCGGTTTTGCCTTTCCAAGAATGGCGTCGCGAACTTGCGCATAAAAATCCCGATAGTCTCCGCGTAGGGTTGGGATTTTCTGGTGCGTCAACTCACCGCCGTTCCACAATGTCATCGTGCCCCAATCCTTTTCCGGCTCAACTCCCCAGTTGTCGCCGCCGACTGAATATCCCGCGCGAAGCATCGCTTCCTGCGGATCGAGCGCGTATTTTACATAAACGCCGTGCGCTCCCTGAAGGCGATAATGCGGCCGCGGGTCGGGCGCCAACATACTCTGTGCCAGAATCGCGCGCAGTGCGTCTTGGTAATAGAAAGTAAGGTCGAACGCATCGGCGGTCCGGCTGTTTTCACGCTCGATGCGAATGTCGGCAAGGATGCTCTCCGGTGGACCGAAAAGCTGCAGCGTCTGGTCCACCAGATGCGGCGCAAGGTCAAAAAACACTCCGCTGCCCGGCTTCGGCTGCTCTTTCCAGGAGTCGGTTCGCACTTGCGGCCGGCAACGGTCAAACGCTGATTCGAATCGCGCGAGCTTGCCCAACGTCCCCTTCGCCAGCAACTCTTGCACGGTGCGAAAGTCGCCATCGCATCTGCGCTCTTGATAAACCGTAACCACGCGATCATTCCGGCGAGCAATCTCAACCAACTCACGAGCTTCCGCCAATGTGGTCGTGAATGGCTTATCCACTACGACGTGCCGGCCAGCCTCCAGGCACTTTTTCGCAAACGGAAAATGTGTTTCGTTTGGCGTCGCGATCGCAATCAGTGAAATGGACTTCGTCGCCAGCAGCTCATCCACGTCGCGGACGATTTTGGCGTCCGGATAAGTTTCCTGCGCTTCATTTCCGTTCCGCTGAACGATGGCCGCCAATCGCAAGCCTGGGACCGCGTGAATGATCGGGGCATGAAACGCTCGTCCGCCAAGTCCGAAACCGACTACAGCCGCATCAATCATTCGAATCCTCCCCACTCCCTGGTCATGGTCACAAGAAATTCGCCTCTTCGAGCGGCGCATTGCACGAACTGCCCGGCTCCTGCAAAATGCCATGATGCCTATAAAAACGCAAATCGCGGCAAAGGCGCCGTCGGTGTCTCAAAGCGCTGTTTTTTATTTGCTCTGCGCGGGCTTCGTCCTCAACGGAATCGTCATCTGTCTGATTGGCCCGATTTTGCCGATCTTCCGGGATAAGTTCGGGCTTGACGACAGCCGTGCGGGACTTTTCTCCACCATGCAATTTTCCTTTTCCCTTGCGGGCGTCCTGATTTCCAGTCCGCTCACGGCGGCGAAAGGATTCAAGCCGGCAATTACGCTAGGATTGGCAATGCTGGGAATCGGCTTTGCGCTGCTGAACGCGCCAACCTTTGCTTTGGCTCTTGCCGCCAGCGCTATTTACGGTTTGGGCTACGGTTTTGCCACGCCGGGAACGAATTTGTGGGTCGGCGAATCCTATGGAGCACGCCGTGCCTCCGCTCTCAACATCATGAATCTGGCTTGGGGCGCGGGCGCGATTTCGTCGGCGCCGCTCGCCATGATTGCCATCCGCGCATCGCGCGTCACACTGCTTCTCTTCGTCGTGGGAGCAATCTGCATGACTCTGGCGATTTTTCTGTTCCGCATGAATTTCGGCAGTCCGCCACGCGAAGAAGTCTTTTCCAAACCGTCGGAAATCACCGCCCTCGCGGGCACCCGCGTTGCCATCCTTCTGGGTATTTTGTTTTTTGTGTACGTGGGCACAGAAGTTGGCACCTCCTACTGGGCTGCGGTCCATGCTGAGCGCGCGGCAACGTGGGCCAGCAACACGTTCATACTGGCGCCAATGTTTTTCTTCGCAGGACTGCTCGGAGGGCGCGGAGCGGCAGCGGCAATTCTTCTTCGCTTAAAAGAAGCGACGGTGGCGATCGGGGGAATTCTGTTGGCTGCGGCAGGCGAACTTCTCTTCCTGAGCGCCCATTCTGCGGTTGCGCTCTTCGCTGGGGCATTTTTTGCAGGCCTCGGCTTGGCAAGCCTGTATCCGATATACATCGCCTGGCTCTCGAAATGGTTCGGCGAGCGCGCACGGAAAGTTGGCGGCATAATGTTCGCGCTCGCTGCGGGCGGCGCTTCCACAATGCCTGCCCTGGTCGGCGTCGTTTCACGTTATGCCGGCAGTTTGCGTGTAGGGCTGCTGGTACCGCTCTGCGGTTGCGCGGTAATGCTCGCGGTGGTCGGTTTACTGCGTCCCCACTCGCGCGGCTGAAGTCGCAGGTGCGGTTTCGTTCACAGCGGCAACTCTCTTCGGCGGTCGTGTCATTTCCATGGACCAGATCGACGCGGGCCGCATATACATCGACGCGCGATAATTTCCCGTAATGTCCCAGGCTTCCGGCGTGCGGAACCAGTAGCCCTTGGTTTCATAACTCACGTGATAAATTCCCCACGCGGTTTGAAACGCTTCTTTCTTCATTCCTTCTCCGAGCATGAAGCCGGCCAGCGCCAGCGTCGTTCCGGTCCACACTTCCTGCACCTGCTCGTTGGTTTTGATCAGTGTGCCGTCCGCCGCGATGCCATTCACCGCGCCCATTTCGCCATTCGCGAATTTCATTACGTTGTTGTCGTAAATACTCTTCAGCGCCTTGCTGCGCATTTCACGCGGTACGATGTCACCCAGTCCGGTCATATCCGCATACCACTGACCCGCGAGTTGATCGGCCTGGATGTTGTCTTTGTATTCGCTTTCGGTGTCATAGCGAAAGTACGTCCCATTCCACAATTTCGCGATGTAGCTTTTCTGTCCCTTCGCAAATAGGCCGTTGTAGTGCGCTGCCGCTTTCGCGTCGCCAAGTTCCCTGGCAATCTCCTCCGCAGCACGCAACGAAGCCAGCCACAAACTGCCCGAATAGGCGCTGTCTCCGCGCACCACCCACTCGTCGTAGGTCTGGTCCGGATAGCCGTCGTTATCAGGAATCCCGTCGCCATCGCGATCAAATTTTCCCAAATACACCAACGCTTCCTCAATCGCCGGCCACGTGTACTTCAAAAACTCTTTGTCTTCGCTCCCCGTCAAAACATAATCCCGGTAAATCATCAGCACAAACTTCGAATTCAGATCCTTCCAGCCGTTGGTATCCTGCCAGCTGAATTGGTTCACCTGGAAAAACGGATCTTCATTCGGCACGCCCATGTCATGCGGCACCGCGCCTTTAGTTTTTCTCTCGCGAAATGTTTGCTGCCCGGAGTGAACCGACTTCCATATCCACACCATGCGGTCATTCAAATCCTTTGGCACGGTATCCGCAAAGTCGCGCATCACCTGCTTATCAATGGCCGGCCAGAATTTTGCCAGCGGCATCGATCCATAAAACCGCACATCCAGCGTTTCGAAATACGGATAGTCAAAACATTCCATGAATGAATAAGTCGAAGGCGTTTTCTTATCAGCCCCGACCGGCTGTCCCCAGAGCGATCCGCCATCCGCCAGCACATACAATTCGTTGAACAACATTCCGCGATACCACAGCGGTTTCGATTCGTCGTTTACGTAAGGCGCCTGCCACGCATCAATGGCCTCGCTCCATTTCCGCGCGTTCTGCAGTCCATCGCGAGCGATGGCCCAGGCATTTTCACCGTTCGTTCCAAAAAAATCCGTGTAATGGCGATTCCACTTGCGCCCCGAACCAAACTCCGTTACCGGCAGGTCCCACGAAATCACCATTGGAATGATTTTTTTCTCGCCCGGCTCCAGCGTAAATTTCACGGCAATCGCGCCCGCCAGCGCTTCGCCGCTGCTCAGCCACGGCGTACTCGTGTTCGAAAGCGTTCCATCCTTCGCAAATGTGCTCCACACTTCACTGCCCGGCCCGTCCGGCGAAAACGTCGTCACATAGCTCACTTCGACTCCCGCCGATTCCAGCGCCGCAATGGTCATCTGCCCGTCCCACGCCGCCATCTGCGTGCCACCGTGATTGCGTTCGAACACGAGTCCTTTCATCGTTCCATCGCCCAGGTGCTCCGAATGAAACCGGTTGTAATTTCCTTCGTTCAGTCCCGCGCGAAAATCCCGCTCGTTACCACGCGTCCATCCCAACATGTTTTCCCAGGACAACAACACGCTGATGGTGATTCTCTTTTTCGTGGGATTTTCCGCGTGCCAGCGATATACCGCAACCGGGTAGCTCGTCTCCTTATAGTTGTCCGGTAGTATCGGTGAAAATTGTTCCACCGTCACGTGTGCAGGAAATTTGTCCCAGCGATAATCAAACCAGGCCTTCGGATACAACGCTGCGTAATCGCCAGCGCCGACAGCATAATCCCAATCCCAAGCCTTCAGAGAATTTCCCTCGGGATGTCCGGTCAATAAGACTTTCGCCACGCCATTCGGGTCGCCATCGGTTTTCTGAAACATCGCAAACTGATTCGCCCAAACGGTTTGAAACTTGTGCACGCCAGGCTGCAAGTGCCACCGCGAAAAATCGCCGCGGAAGCTGCGCGAAAATGTTCCCGCGCCAAATCCCCCCACCGGCGCTCCCTGCCAGTAACCGTCATCGATGTGTCCGGGCCCCAGCGCAGGCTTGGCTGTCCCGGCATTCGGCAACGGCTGTCCGATCGGCCGCCGCCACGCTGCTTTCGGAATTTCGTCAGCGAAGCAAGGCAGAACGACCCCACAAATTAGCAGCACGCAAACAACAGCAAACATTCCTCGACGAACTTTCATCAAGCCTCCTGACAAGGCAAAGGGCAGCGGAAAGCTGCCCACGGGTAAAGCATTCACTTTGGGGAATGGTATAGAAAATCGATATTCTAGGCAAGTGCAAGTCTTCTATTTTTACGTTCCAGTTATGCAAAAAAATTGCAACTTGCGCCCACACGCCACCATAAAATTTGCCGCGAGCCGCCTCGCGCGCTATTCTCTGCCAGTGCGCAACGCTTCTTCTTCCCACTCTTCGCCCACCACCGGACTGCTTTTTGGTTTGGTTCTGACCTTGGCCGCGGTAACCGTTTATTCCTTTTATACCCGCGCGCAGCTCAACGGTTTGCGCGCACTGCAAAGCAATTTGGTGGATCGAGATCGCCGCGATTCGCTGCAGCTTCTGCGCGTACAAAATGATCTGAACTCTCTCGGCTTGGCCATGCGCGACATGCTGGATGCACGCGAGCCTTACCCCCTCACGGCGTGGAGCGGACAATTTCAGCGCATTCGCGAAGATCTGGACAACGCCTTAAAACTGGAAGAAAGTTTTTCGCCCGCTGCGCGAACCGCGGACCAGCGCCAGTTCCTGAGCCAGTCCCTCGCGCAATTCTGGGATGCTGTAGACCGCATGTTCGAATTGGCAGCCTCCGGCAAAGAAAAAGAAGCTCGCGATCAGATCCAGCTCACCTTGCAAGCCCGTCAGGCGGCGCTCAGCACAGCGGTTTCGCGATTGCTAGTGCAAAACAACGAAGGCGAAGAACTTGCCGCCGACAAGATTGCGAAAATTTACGATGGCGTGCAGCGCCAGCTCTATCTTCTACTTGGCGCAACTCTCGTCGCCATCGTGCTCACCAGTCTCTACCTCATTCGCTCCAATCGCAGGATTTTCGCTCGCCTCGAATTGCTCTCCGCGCAACGCAGCGAGCTCGCGCAGAAATTGATCCATGCCCAGGAGTCCACGCTGCGCCACATTTCCCGCGAACTGCACGATGAGTTCGGTCAGGTGTTAACCGCGATCGGTGTTTTGCTTGGCCGCGCCAACAAACAGTTACCGCCATCATCTCCGCTGCACTCCGACCTGACCGAAGTCCGCGAAATCGCGCAGTCCACTTTGAATAATATTCGCAGCCTTTCGCAAGCTCTCCATCCGGTGCTGCTCGAAGAAGTCGGACTGGAAAGCACTCTTGATTGGTATATTCCTACGGTCGAACGGCAAATGGGTCTGTCTCTGCACTATGAAAAATCCGGAACACCCTTCACCATAGAGCCGTCAGCAGGGGTGCAGGTTTATCGCATCGTCCAGGAGGCTTTGAACAACGTAAGCAAGCACGCGGGTGTGCAGGAAGCCTGGGTGCGTCTGATGTACCAGCCGGATGCGCTGATTCTTGAAGTCGAGGATCATGGCAAAGGCATTTCGCCGCAATCCGCGCAGACTGACGGAAAGTACGACCACGGTATCGGTCTGGTGGCCATGCGCGAACGCGCGCAATTAATTTCTGGCAGCATTGAGTATCTGCCGGCCAATGCGCGAGGCACTCTGGTCCGCATGAGTGCGCCGAGGGAAAAAGTGGAATCCAATGTCGGATAAAATCAGCGTTTTATTGGTGGATGATCACGCGCTGGTGCGCCGCGGCTTCCGCCGCATGCTCGATGACGACGAAACGCTTGAAGTTGTCGGCGAAGCTAGCAACGGAACTGAGGCCGTGCAGCTTGCTGAGAAATTACGTCCCCAGGTAATTGTGATGGACTGCCAGCTGCCGGAGCTGACCGGCGTCGCCGCCACACGAATCATCCTGCGCTCTCATCCCGAAACCGCGATCCTCATGCTGAGCATGCATTCAGAAGACACGCTCGTCCGCCAGGCGCTCGATGCTGGAGCGCGCGGCTACGTGCTTAAAAACGCCAACGATCTCGATTTGGCCAGCGCTATAAAGAAGGTTGCCGCAGGCAAATCGGTTATCGATCCGCAGTTGCAGCGCGCCGAAACCCTCAAAGGCGAGCGCGACACAGCGCTTACCGCTCGCGAACTCGAGGTCCTGCAACATATCGTCGCCGGAAAATCCAACAAGGAAATTGCCTGGGAACTCGATCTTAGCGTGAACACCGTGTCGGTCCACCGCGCCAACATCATGGAGCGCCTGGGAATTCACAAAACCGCGGAGCTGGTCGTCTACGCAATTCGAAACGGGCTGGTGAATCTGCCGTGAAGCGGCGCTCTTTTCTGGAGTCTGGCACCGTACTGGCCCTGGGCTCGCTCTTTCCGTTGCACACGTTAGGTAGCAATGCTCCAGGCGATCCGCTTTTCCAGTTAAAGGACGTTACGTCGCAAGCTGGGATCGTTTTTCGTCACAACAGTGGCGCCTATGGTGGGAAGTTTCTTCCGGAAACCCTCGGCTCCGGTTGCGCTTTTCTCGATTACGATTCGGACGGCTATCCAGACATCCTGCTGGTAAATTCCATGGACTGGCCCGGCCACAAACGCACTCGCTCCGCGTTGAGACTCTACAAAAACAATCGCAACGGAACTTTCTCCGACGCTACCCGCGCCGCCGGTCTGGACATCGAACTATACGGCATGGGCGTCGCCGTCGGCGATTACAACAACGACGGCTTTCCGGACATTTTGATCACCTGCGTCGGCCAAAATCACCTCTTTTTGAATACCGGCAGAGGCACTTTTCGCGACGTCACCAAATCAAGCGGTCTCGGCAACCGCTTGGCTTTCAGCACCTCAGCTCTGTGGTTCGATTATGACCGCGACGGCCATCTCGATCTCTTCGTCTGCAATTATGTGAACTGGTCACCGGAACACGACGTCTTTTGCAGCCTCGATGGAAAAAATAAATCCTACTGCACGCCCGAAGCCTATCGCGGAGAGACTTGCTGGCTCTTCCACAACCGCGGCGATGGCACCTTCGAAGACGTCACCGCCGCCAGTGGAATTTTTGACACCAGCTCAAAATCGCTCGGCGTAGCCATGCTGGACTTCGATCAAGACGGCTGGGCCGATCTTTTTGTCGCCAACGATACTCAGCCCAACAAACTCTATCGCAATTTGCGCAACGGAAAATTCAAAGACGCCGCCGTCGAAGCAGGCCTGGCTTTCAGCGCCGATGGAAAAGCTCGCGCCGGCATGGGCGTCGATGTCGGTGACTTCGAAAATTCCGGCCGCCCCGGCATCGCCATCACCAACTTCGACAACGAAATGGTCGGACTGTACCGTTCGCCTTCCGCGGGACAATTCGATGACGTTTCCATCGCCGCGGGTGTCGGCGGCCCTTCGAAAACAACTCTCGGGTTCGGCTGTGGTTTCGCCGATCTCGATCTTGATGGCCGTCTCGATTTGGTCATTGCCAACGGCCACATCGACGATACCGTCCGCAACATTCGAGGCAACGTCGGTTACGCCCAGCCGCCACATCTATTCCTGAACCTCGGCCATGGAAAATTTCAAGATGCTGTAAACATCAACGGCGGAGATTTTGCCGTGCCTCGCGTGGCTCGCGGTCTGGCCTTCGCCGACTTCGATCGCGATGGCGACGTTGATTTGTTGCTTACCACCAACAATGGTGCTGCCTATCTTTTCCGAAATGATCTGCACAATGCCAATCGGTTTCTACGCTTGCGTCTCACCGGCACAAAATCCAATCGCGACGCTATCGGAGCCGTTGTTCGCATTTATCACGGCGGCGAAACTCAGATGCGCACGGTACGCGGTGGCTCAAGCTATCTTTCTCAATCTGAACTGGCGCTCACCTTCGGTGTCGGCAAGTCCGATCGCATTGACCGTTTAGCAGTAGAATGGCCCAGTGGCGCAACTCAGGAATTCAAGAATATCTCGACCGCCCGAGCCTACGAACTGCATGAAAATGAAGTACTTACAGATGCGCGCTAGTTCTAATATGTTCGCATTATTGTGCCGTCTTGCCGCGGCCCATATAAATGACCGCAAGAAAGTGACTAGCGCTTCCCGATTTTTCGATTTTCGTGACACCTCGGGAGCACCCCTTAGCGGCGCGGTCGGATACCCCAAACTATTCCGGCCGCGTTCGTATTTCCTGGGGATTGGCGAGTGGAAAAATCTGTATTTCGGGGTTAACGGGTAATGACTCGCTGGCGGTTTCCGCTTCTTCTCATCCTCACTCTTTCTGCGATTTATTTGTTTGCATATCCAGCCGCCACTATCATCTACGGCGGCGGCGTCCTGCTTCACACCGGAGCAGGAATTCTTCTTGCCGTGCTGCTGATTCCGATTTTGCGTCAGGTCTTTCGCGATTGTCCAATGGAAATTCGCTTGGGTTGGGGACTCATCGCCATAGGGGCGCTGCTTGGCATCGCGCTAATCAAAATAGGTACGCCAAACCGTTTTCGCATTTGGCTCTATCTGCATATCGCGCTCTGCGCCGTTGGCGTTTTGTTGGTGGCGACTGCGTGGGTTGCCAGGCGCGGCTGGCTAGGCAAAGGTTTCGCTGGGGCGGTCACCAGCTTTGCGGTACTGACTGTGCTGATGACCGGAATCGCTGCCGGCTCCTGGTGGGCCCGCAACATCGCCTGGAACAACAGTAACCGCGTTGTGAATCCGCACATGCCCACGGAAACCATGGACGGCGAAGGCGATGGGCCCAACGGAAAATTCTTTCCGAGTTCGGCACAAACCCGGGACGGCAAAAACATTCCGGCTAAATACTTTATGCAGTCGCAGGCTTGCGAACGCTGCCACTCCGACATTTACAAACAGTGGAACAGTTCCGCGCACCACTTTTCCTCCTTCAATAATCAGTGGTATCGCAAAAGCATCGAGTACATGCAGGATGTCGCCGGGGTAAAATCCTCCAAGTGGTGCGCAGGCTGTCACGATCCCGCGCTTTTATTCAGCGGAATGTTTGACACGCCCATTCGCCAGATTGAAAACACGCCCGCCGCGCAGGCCGGTCTCAGCTGCATGATGTGCCACAGCATCGTCGAAGTGAAAAGCACCATGGGCCAGGGCGATTTCGTCCTCGAATATCCCAAACTCCACGAACTCGCCGCCAGCGAAAATCCCGTGATGCGCGCACTGCACGATTTCATGGTAAAGGTAAATCCCGAACCGCATCGCCGAACTTTCCTAAAACCGTTTATGCGCGAGCAGACTGCGGAATTCTGCTCCAGCTGCCACAAAGTTCATCTGGATGTTCCGGTGAACAAATATCGCTGGGTGCGCGGTTTTAATGAATACGATAACTGGCAGGCCAGCGGCGTTTCCGGGCAGGGTGCGCGCTCTTTCTACTATCCGGCCAACCCCATGATGTGCGCCGACTGCCACATGCCTTTGCTGCCTTCTAAAGACGAAGGCAACATTAACGGATTCGTTCACTCGCACCGCTTCCCCGGAGCGAACACCGCCGTGCCCACCGCAAACGAAGATCCGGTGCAACTGACGCAGAGTGTTAAGTTTCTCCAGGACAAACAAGTCACCGTCGATGTGTTTGGAATCTCTCCTGCAGAAAAAGAGATTGCGCACCCTGCGGCGTCGCCGCTAGCAAATGGCCAGGAACTCTCCACCACTTTCGCCGTCGGCGAAGAAGCCGACGTCACTTCTCCGCAAGGCCCCAAGGGCGAAGCACGGCCCGTCACTGCGCCTCTTGGGCGGCAGCAGGCTTCCGTGCGTCGCGGCGACGACTACTTGGTCGACGTGGTGGTTCGAACCCGCAAAGTAGGTCACTTCTTCCCCGGCGGCACGGTCGATGCATTCGATGTCTGGCTCGAGCTGCAAGCCACCGATGAAAAAGGCCAGATACTTTTTTGGAGCGGCAGAGTCGAAGGTGACGGCAAAGGCCCAGTCGAACCTGGAGCGCATTTCTACCGCTCGCAACAGATCGACGCCCACGGCAACGTCATCAACAAACGCAATGCGTGGTCCAATCGGGCCGTGGTGTACGTTCACTTGATCCCACCCGGCGCAGCTGACGCCGTACATTTCCGCATGCACATTCCGGAAAACGCGGGCGACAAAATCAATTTGCACGCCAAACTCAACTACAGAAAATTCATGTGGTTCAATACACAGTTTTCTTACGCCGGCGAAGAGGATCCCACTCAACCCAAAGGCGCGACTACTCCCGACTACGACGACCGCAAATTTGCTTTCCACGGCGATACCTCGGGAGTTGCCGGCGCATTGAAACAAATTCCCGATCTTCCCATCATCACCGTCGCCGAAGACACCAAATCAATTTCTGTGCTGCCGAAAACAGATCCTGCGCCGGTTCCCAACGCTGTTGCCGTAAGAGAAGACTGGATGCGCTGGAACGACTACGGGATCGGATTATTTCTTCAGAATGACTTCAAGGGCGCCGAAGCTGCATTCCTCAAGGCCACGGAAGCCGATCCAAATAATTCTGATGGCTGGGTAAATATCGGAAGAGTGCGCACGCAGGAAGGCGACACCGCGGGCGCGTTTGCTGTTCTGGATAAAGCGCTATCGTTGAAACCTAATTTAGCGCGTGCAAATTATTTTTATGCGCGCGATCTGAAGGAAGAAGGCAAGTACGACGAAGCGATTGCGAAATTGCAGAGCGTATTGCAGCAGTACCCGCGCGACCGCGTGGTCCGGAACGAACTCGGACGCATTTATTTTCTAGAAAAGAAATACTCCGATGCGGTGAAGGAATTTAAAGCCACGCTCAGCATCGATCCGGAGGACTTGCAGGCCCACTACAATCTGATGCTCTGCTACAACGGTCTCGGCGACGATGCTAAGGCAGAAGCCCACAAAATCCGTTATTTGCGTTACAAGGCCGACGAATCTGCACAAGCGATCACTGGACCGTATCGCCAGAAACATCTCGAAGACAACAACGAGCGGCAAGCGATTCACGAACACGTTTCCGTCGCGCTGACCGCGCCGAAGAGCGCGGCTGCGTCAAAGAAATCCGGCGTCGCTCAGAGCAATCGTTCTTCAGCAGCTTCGCCGGCGGGAACGGATTGATTTCGCAATCAAACTTTCCCCAAGGAAAAAGGATAAATGACCTGGATCAAAACAGTTTCCATGTTGGACGACGAGCGCGTAAAAGCCGCGATCGAAGCCGAGCGAAAATTATATCCACAAGAATATGCAACCCCGGTGGCCGCGGTGGACCGCGGCTTTGAGGCCAGCATCGTCGGCTCGCACACACTACTGCCCGATGTGCTGTTTCATTCCTTCAGCGCGTTCGGCGCAATGATGGCACCGGACTTACCATTGCAGCGGCGGCAGCACGAAATGATCGCGACCATGGTCTCGATCACTAACCGGTGCCGCTATTGAATCGAATCCCACGCAGAGTTTCTGCGTAGAGTGACGTTGGACGATTCGCTGATCGAGGCGCTGCGCCGCGATTATCGTACCGCCCCGATCACTGAACAGGAACGCGCGATGTGCGATTACGTGGTGAAGTTAACGAAGGATGCGGTGCGATGCAGTCCCGCTGACTTGCACAAATTGCGCGCGGTCGGCTTCGACGACAAAGGAATTTTGCAAATCACTTTGATTGCCTCCTGGTTTAACTACATCAATCGCGTGGCTGATGCGCTCGGCGTCGGTCGCGAAAATCCTGCGGAGAAACCTTGAAGAAATATTTTGCCATCAGCTCGGCGCAAGCGATTGTTGTTTCATTCTTTTTCTTATTCTTGTTTTCTCCAATCACGAAAGCACAAGGCGCTGAAGCTGGCGTCACTTTTCAAGATGTCACCGCAAAAGCCGGAATCCATTTCCTCCACAACAACGGAGCGTTTGGCAAAAAGTTTTTGCCGGAGACGGTGGGGCCGGGGGTTGCCTTCATCGACTACGACAACGATGGATGGCCGGATATTTTCCTGGTGAACGGGACCGACTGGCCGGGGCACGCACAGAAACACACCACGCCGAAGCTTTATCACAACAATCGCGACGGTACCTTCACCGATGTTACGCACAAAGCAGGTCTCGATATCGAGATGTATGGCATCGGCGTAGCGGTCGGCGACTACGACAACGACGGCTACGAGGATCTGTTTGTCACTGCGTACGGGCAGAGCCATTTGTTTCACAACAACGGCAACGGCACATTTACCGACGTCACGCAGAAAGCCGGGCTTGGTGGAATCAAGGAATTCAGCACCAGCGCCGCTTGGGTTGATTACGACAGAGACGGCAAACTCGATCTGGTCGTTGGAAATTACGTGCAGTGGTCGCCGGAAACCGATCTGTATTGCACTATGGACGGCAAGATCAAATCGTATTGCACGCCGGAATCGTACAAAGGAACGTCGGTGCGGCTGTGGCACAACAATGGAAACGGCACTTTTACTGACGTTACGCAAAAAGCCGGACTCGGCGAACCAACTTCCAAAACGCTGGGAGTTGCGGTACTCGATTACGACAACGACGGCTGGCCGGATTTGCTTTTTTCCAACGACACGCAACCAAACAAGTTGTATCGAAATAATGGCAACGGAACCTTCACCGAAAAAGCCGTCGTTGCAGGCGTGGCGTTCAGCGAAGACGGCGTGGCGCGCGCGGGAATGGGCGTGGACACTGCCGACTACGACCGCACCGGCAACACCAGCCTGATGATCACGAATTTTTCGAATCAAATGATTTCTCTCTACCACAACGAAGGCAAAGGATTGTTCGTGGATGAAGCGCCGCGTTCTGACGTGGGCCGCGCTTCCCTGCTTACGCTTGGATTCGGATGTTTTTTTTTCGACTACGACCTCGATGGCTGGCCGGATATTTTGGTGGTGAACGGCCATATCGATCCGGACATTCAGAAGGTGCAGGTGAATGTGAAGTATGCCGAGCTGCCGCACCTTTTCCGCAATTTAGGGAAAGGAAAATTCGCCGAGGTGACCAAGTCGGCCGGGGCAGAATTTGCCGCGGCGCGCGTTGGGCGTTCAGCGGCGTACGCTGATGTTTTTAATGATGGGCGACTGGATGTATTGCTGTCGACGAATGGCGGCGCAGTGCATCTCTTTCGAAATGTGGCTGCGGGAGCGCCGAGAGAAAAATCAAATCACAGCGTACGATTCAAATTAGTCGGCACGAAATCGAATCGCGATGGAATCGGCGCTGTAGTGCGAGTGACTTCGCCGGACGGAACGCAAACGCAAATGCTGAAGAGCGGTTCGAGTTACCTTGCAGCGAACGAGCTAGTGCTAACGTTTGGCTTGGGACCATTGGCGAAGGCGGACGCGGTAGAGATTCGCTGGCCAAGCGGTCAAGTCGACAAACTGTCGAATGTGAATGCCGGGCAAACAGTGATCGTGACGGAAGGTAAGGGCCTGTCGGCGGCGAAAGCGTTCGCGAAGTAAGAGGTCATGCTGTGCCCCACGGGAAAGGCCGAGGGCACAGGTTGCCTGATTTTATCAAACTTGCAGGTTGCGAAGGTAAGGGACGCTGGCTTTCATCATATCGAGGTTCATTTCTACGAAGTAGTTTTTTATGCCGGCGATTTTTGCCGTGGAAAAGATTTTCTTCCAATCCAAGCTGTCCTGTCCCACTGGCATCATTTTCTTGGCTTCCGACGACCAGCCTTGTACGTGCATCGAAATGAAGCGGTCTGGATACCTGGTGAAATATTCGGCGGCATCGTAGCCGCGGCTGATTGTCGAGACTTGGAATTGAAATTTGACGAGCTTTGCGTCGAGAAGATCGAACAACAGATCGTAGATTCGCTTGCCGTCCACGGTCGAGAGCTCAAAGTCTTCGTTATGCAGGCCCTGCTGAATGCCAGCTTGAGCGGCCTCATCGGCCATCTTGTTGTATTCCTCGGCTGCACGCTTCACGTCGTCCAGGGTTGGCTTTTTGGGACCGTTGAGAGTCGGCACCAGCATTTGCGTGAGGCCGAGATCCTTCGCCCAGGCGATTCGGTCGTCCTGATTGGCCCTCAGTTCCTCGATGCCGAAATGCGAGCTGACACAAGAAACGCCAGCATCGCGCAAAATTGTGTGAAGCTCGGCTCCCTTGTACTTGGCGAGGCCGCCAAAGCCCAAATCGGCGTAGCCTACCGGCGAGCACAGCTCAATGGATTGAAATCCGGCAGCAGAAAGTTGCTTAATGGTGCCGGGAAAATCTTTGGCAATCATTTCCCTGACCGGCCAGGTCTGACATCCGATGGGCATGCCAAGCGGATTGGCGCGAAGGCGCAGTGCGCCCGCGGCGGCCAGAAAGCCGGCCGCGGCGGCGTGCGAGCCGGAGTCCTTAAGAAATGTTCTTCTGGAAATGGCGGACATTGACACCTCCGTGTTTGCGAATCATTCTGCATGACGTACGCGTTAAAGCTCCCAACGAGTGCGGCGCTCCGGGCGGATGTATTTATCGGCTTTCGCTGCGTTGGCTACTTTCATGTTGGAGCGATCCCAATCGAGACGCTGTCCCAGTTGGGTGGCGACATTTCCGAGGAGCAGAGTCTCGGTGACCATACCGGAAAATTCAAAATTTCCGCCCGGCTTTGTTTTCCCGCCCTTTGCGGCGTCGAGCCATTCGCGTTCGTTGCCTGGCGATCGTGGCAGGGTCTTTGGCGGCTGTTTGTAGGTCTGCATTTTCGCTTCGGGAATTAGCTTTGGACTGCCGCCATTAAATGAGCAAAGGATTTTGCCGCGATCGCCAACGAAAAGGAGACCTTCGTCGATTTCTTCTCCGTCGCCTCTTAATGGAAGATTCTCCGGCAGTTCGTCGGGGCGCGGTGGTTTCAGGCCACCGTCATACCAAGTGAATTTCACCGGCGGCATGTCGCCGCGGGCGGCGAAGTCATAGCGGATAATCGAGGCGAGTGGGTAAGTCTCCTCGTAACGATCGGTGGTACTGGCTTCGATGCTAGAGGGCGCTTCGAGCTTCAAAACACGAAAAATTGTGTCGAAGCTGTAGGAACCCATATCGCCGAGTGCTCCACAACCGAAATCGCTCCAGCCACGCCAGACAAACGGCAAGTAAGCACGGTTGTAAGGACGTTCGGGAGCGGGGCCTAGCCAGAGATCCCAATCCAATCCGTCGGGTACGGGTTCGGCGTCCCTTGGGCGGTCCAGGCCCTGCGGCCAAAACGGACGGCTAGACCAATTGATAACTTCGCGCACCGAGCCGATGACACCATCCCAAATCCATTCGCAGAGTAAGCGCGTGGATTCAGAGGCTTGGTTGGCGACGGCGATTTGAGTTGCCACGCCAGTTTGGCGCGCGATTTCGGCCAGGCGGCGCGCTTCATAAATGGTATGGGTCAGCGGCTTCTGGCAGAAGACGTGTTTGCCTTTTTTCATCGCGGCGCTGGAGACAGTTGCGTGTAGGTTGTCGGTGGTGCAGACAACGACGGCGTCGAGGTCTTTCTGCTTTTCAAGTAGCTCGCGGAAATCGCGGTACGCTGCGCAACCACGATATTGGCCGGAGCGTTGTTGAGTGGCGTAATAGGCGTCTACAATTTTCTGACAGGGCTCGCGGCCGGAAACTCCGGCAGGCGCATGCATGGAATGAGTGAGCTGAATGGGAGTGTCAGGGCTGAGCCAGTCCCAGCCGGAGCTTACGCCCAGAAGCTTGTGAACAGAATTGGCGAATTCGTGGGTGTCCCATTGCGGATGAGTGGCGCCGCTCTTATTCGGATCGCAGACAGCCACGCCTTGAACGTCGGGTTGCTGCAAAAAGTGCAGCATGACGCGCTGCCCTTGCGAACCTACGCCGATGAACGCGAGGTTGAGTTTGTCGCTGGGCGCGACGTAATTTATGCCGCCCAATACGCGGCGCGGAACGATAGTGAGGCCGGCCCCCACGGCAGTTTGCGCCATGAATTTGCGGCGGGAGAGCGGGCGCTCAAGAGAGCTGCGAGGCTGAAGGCGATTCTTCACTGTTCCCTCCCAGACCACGGCGATCAACCCGGATACTTTAAACGAATTTGAAGTCGGCGGTACCTGAAATTTAATTCGATTTAAGAAAGGACTATTCTGCGGTCATGCAAAGAACAGCCAAGGGATGCGAGGCGTAAGCGCGGAGAAAAAAGAGCAGCGAGGAAGGATTCCTGGCTGCGTTCGCAATGACGGCGTTTTGGTATGGTATGGCTCACAAGTGCAGGAGGCGCTGCTAGAAAGCAAAGAGCAGCGGGATACCGGTCGCTCCACAAGAAAGAGCGTTTTAGTGACGGTCGCGATCGTGGTCGTGATCGTGATCGTGATCGTCCCAGTCACGGTCGGAGTGCCAGCGGTGGTTGTCCTCGTCCCACCACTTGTGTTCGTGGGTATAGCAGTATTCGCGAGCTTCGCGGAGTTCGTGGCGGGCATGCTCGGCTTGTTTGCTTTCCCAGCCGTGGTTGCGGGCGGCCTGGTGCAGTTGATGGTCAGCCTTGATTAGCCGGTGCCGGCAGGAGCCTTCGTCGGCGCGGAGAGCGGATGCGCGTGCGAAGAGTAATGCCGCGGATAACACGGTGATGGCGAAGAGCCTTCTGCCCCACAGGGAATTTTTGCCGCGGGTTTGCATATTGTTTTTCTCCTGAAAATTTTGGAAACAATTGAAGCTGCGGTTGAGGGGAACCGGAGTTCGTGGCCTTCATGATAGTGGATTGGCGGCGTTGATACTGTCCTGTTTTGAACAGAGGCCCATCTAGAAGGCGCGGCCGGGTCCGGTTGGCACCGTGCGTAGTATGAGCAGAAAAGGCCCGAAGATGGCCGCCTGAAGGTGGCCGCTACAGGCGCGGGGCTAAAGCCCGGCACTACATTACATTACAGAACTGGCAGCGACGAACCTACAGGCGGCAGATTAGAAGCTCGCGTTCGTAGACCATCTCTTTCGGGAGATGGTCGTGCAGCTCGATGAATAGCTCTTCGTGTTCGATGACTTCGTGGCGCCAAGCCTTGCCGTCGAATTCCTGCAGCGCTTCGAATTTCTCGCGCGGGAAATCCAGGCCGGTCCATTCCATGTCTTCGTAGTCGGGCATCCAGCCGATGGGAGTCTCGCGGCCCTGGGCGCGGACTCGGGCGCGGTCCACGATCCATTTCAGGACGCGCATATTTTCGCTGTAACCGGGCCAGATGAATTTTGCTTCGGCGTCTTTGCGGAACCAGTTCACGTGGAAGATGCGCGGGGTGACAGTAAGCGAGCGCTGCATCTGGATCCAATGGCGGAAATAATCGCCCATGTGGTAGCCGCAGAAGGGCAGCATGGCCATGGGATCGCGGCGCACTTTTCCGATGGTGCCGGCGGCAGCGGCGGTCATTTCAGATCCCATGGTCGCACCGATGTATACGCCAGAGCTCCAGTTGAAGGCTTGGTAGACGAGGGGCATGGTGGTGGCGCGGCGTCCGCCAAAGACAAAAGCATGCAGCGGAACGCCAGTAGGATTTTCCCAGCAGGGATCGATGGTGGGACATTGCGAAGCGGGCGCGGTGAAGCGCGCGTTGGGATGGGCGGCTTTCGCGCCGGTCCGCTTGGCGATTTCAGGTGTCCAGCGGTTACCTTGCCAATCGGTAAGTTCGGCGGGCGGCTCGTCGGTCATACCTTCCCACCAGACGCCGCCATCGGGAGTGAGTGCGGTGTTAGTGAAAATGGTGTTTTTGGAGAGCGTGGCCATCGCGTTGGGATTGGTTTTCGCGGAGGTGCCGGGGGCTACGCCGAAAAAACCGGACTCGGGATTCATGGCGCGCAGCGCGCCATTTTCGTCGGGGCGGATCCAGGCGATGTCGTCGCCAACGGTCCAGACCTTCCAGCCTTCGAATCCTTTGGGTGGAATGAGCATGGCGAAATTGGTTTTTCCGCAGGCGCTGGGGAAGGCTGCGGCGACGTAGGTTTTTTCGCCCTTGGGATCTTCGACGCCGAGGATGAGCATGTGCTCGGCCATCCAGCCTTCATCGCGCGCGATGTTGGAAGCAATACGCAACGCAAAACATTTTTTGCCTAGCAGAGCATTGCCGCCATAACCGGAGCCGTAAGACCAGATCTCACGCGATTCGGGAAAATGGACGATATATTTTTCCTTGTTGCATGGCCAGGGCACGTCTCTTTGGCCCGGCGCGAGCGGCGCGCCCACGGAGTGCATGCAAGGAACGACGCGAGCGCCTTTGTCGATTTCATCGAATACGCGCTGGCCGATGCGGGCCATGATGCGCATGTTGACGACGACGTAAGGCGAGTCAGTGAGCTGCACTCCAATTTTTGCCATGGGCGAGCCGATAGGACCCATGCTGAAGGGGAGGACGTACATAGTGCGGCCCTTCATGGCGCCGTTGAAGAGCGACTTCAACTTTTTGCGCATTTCGTAGGGGTTTTCCCAATTGTTGGTGGGTCCCGCGGTGTCCCTGGAGTACGAGCAGATGAAAGTGCGATCTTCTACGCGGGCCACGTCATTGGGATCGGAACGGGCGTAAAAGCAGCCGGGCCAGAGCTTTTCGTTTAGCTTGATAAACGTGCCGCTAGCGACCATTTCCCGGCAGAGCTGGTCGTTTTCTTCCTGCGAGCCGTCAACCCAGTGGATGCGGGCCGGTCGGGTAAGCTCGGCCATTTTTTCGACCCAGCGAAGGAGGTGGTCGTTTTTGCTTAGGGGGCTGGCAAGATTGCGGGAAGTTACGGTGCGGGAACTCATGGCAGGTGCTTTCCTCCCAGGGATCGTGGCCGAATCATCGCGGACGAGCTGTGGATTCGAAGCGCTGTCCGGGCTAGCAAAACGCGGCTAGCGAGATGGTAGCGATACCGGGAATCGCAGCTGCCGCCCATTGAATTTTACCAAAAAAACTGGAGAATTTTAAACCTTGTCGCACGTTCAACTTACAATCGCGCAAGGCAACCCAAAATTCTGAGCGGTCATTTTTTTCACAATTGATGGTGAATCGCAATTGTCTTTTTCGTAGGTTTTTTGGGACAAATTGGGACAAATCCGCCGGGGACTATGATCCTTACTGCGTTCGAAAGGAATTTAAACTACATGCGAGCAAGCATAAGAGGCGTGACGAGTTGGCCGAGAAGGTTCAGACTGCTTTGTCTTTGGCAACTAAGAAAGCGGCTGAGTACGTCGTCAACGCCGTGATCACGAGCTTGGAAACCACGCTCCTCAATCATCTGGGCGCGGATGGATTCACGCTGAAGCTGAATGGCTTTGGCAAATTCTCCGAGCGGCATAGGCCCGGAATTCTCAGGAAAATAGGTTTCACGGGCGAGACGATTCAGACGAAGATGAGGCGGAAGATCAAGTTCATCAATTGGGGGGCGCTTCGCCAACGAGAGCGGGTTGCCTGATAGAAGGCGTCTGGCCAGAGGGTCAAGTCCCGCAGATCGAGCAGCCTGTGCTATAAGTTGCGGATGCCCAGAATCATTGAGCAATGGCTCCTCTTCAGATACGTCGGTGGGGAGTTCACGCCGCTGTCGAAACCTTTTAAGAATACATTGCAGGCAGAGAAGGCACGGCTGAAGTATTCAGAGCGTGAGCGCAAAGCGATTGGGATCGGCGTTATCCGAAGCAACGGTTAGATCGCCGTTCCGGGTAACGGGAGAAGTGTTCGAGATATGACTAAAGGCAAACGCCAGACCATCGTTCTTGCGTTTCTGGTTGTCTCTTCGCCGATGTGTTTCGCACAAGCGGAAAAGCCGGGAATTAGCGGACAAACTCAAGCTGCGCTCCAATCCACCCCCTTTGAAGGCTGCCATGAGTTGAAGCTCGGGCGATGGTGGCCTTGGTCGTTCGGGGAAGACACGCAATTCGTGACGCCGCCCGGCAAGATTCGATTGCTTCCAACGCAAGGTGCGGAGGGCTTTGAAAAAAATGGCTTTTTGATTCGTCCAATTCCTCCCAGCCAAGGCAGCACATCCGGGCGCAGATGGTCTTCATACTGGCAAGTGAAATCGGCCGATAAGGTCGAGCTTACTTGGACGATCTTCCTGAGGCTAGGAGGGCAACGAGACAAGCTGCGAGGTTGGGCTCATCCGCACTTCGATTTTCCTACATCGCCCCACGCATCATGCATGTGACAGCACAGCGAATTGCTTGTGATGCCCATCAGTAAGAGCGAACACGATGAAACTGTCTTTCGAGCAGGCACTCATCGACGTCTGGCGACAGGCGCTCGTGGAAAACGCCAAGACCGTCGAGCTAGGGTCTGAGCGTTACCCTGTTCGAAGCACTCCCAAGCGCGGACTTCGGCAAGTGGACTTCACCTTCGAAGGGAACGAGATTCGAGGGCTGGAACAGAATCCGCAGACGAAATCCCGGTGGGCTCAGATGGCACGCTCCGGCAAAAAGGTGATGCAATTCCTCAGCGAAGGGCGCTACGTGGCGAACGTGGTCCATGGGAAGGTGACGTTCTATGGTGGGCGAGCCGGGAAAGGTCGCTGAGGCGAAGCGATTACAGGCGCGGCGACCCTCGTGGCATGGTTCCGGTGCGGCGGACTGGTGCGAACGTAGCCGGAGCTCTTTGGACCAGCCTCTCGGGGCTATACATGCGCTCTCAGGGGTGCAGCAAATCCGATCTCTAGCCCGCGTATGGATGGTTCCGTATTCCCCAGCGTTTCAAGCTCGGCACTGAGAATGCCCACCAAAGCCAGACCTGCAACGATGAGAAACGCAGTGCGAAGCATTCAAAAAGGTTCCAACTCATCTTCAGTCGCATCCACTCGCGGGTCTGGTTCCTGTGACCGGAAGGGCTCATCCAGAAGCACGATGTACGACGAGATACCCTGTCCCGAAGAAGATCGTCTTTCTTCCACTATCGTGCCTGTCCAATCGCTCGGCGGCATAATTCGTGTGGTGTAAAAATCAGGACGAAAACGAACGCTCTTTCCGATAAGACTCTCTGCGCCAACAAACTCCACTTTTTCTTCTTCCCAGACGCGAACCATACCCGTTCTGCCAGACTCTCTGAACATTTTTGCAGTCCTGAGATAATACGCTGCTCGTTCCTTCTCAGACGCGGGCAGGTTAGCCGCCCACTTTTCATAGGCCTCAGCCACGAAGTCATCAGCCCGCAGTATTCGCGGTACTTGTTTGGCCATGTGGATGACCCCCACTTAAAACGTCACGGATGAGACGATCTTTGAACTTCTTGAGTACGCCTGAATTTTAAACGGTTTTGGGTCCGGTTTGGAACGAGGTTGAACAAACGCCTGTAGCGGCTTAGATTGCCTCCGTCACCAGTTTATCGCGGGCGCTGAATTGTTGGCCGGGCCATTGGGTATCACGGTGTTACGATCACCTTGAAATTGAATTGTGGCTAGTTGGAGCTAAACCCAAGCTGCGTGTCACAGGCTTCCTGCCGGAGTCTGCGTAACTCTTGCCACTGCAAATGGGGAAGACTTCTGAAGCCTTTGGTGGATGTCTTCAACAAACTGCCAGCCTTCAAACTTTGAAAATTTGCACGCGGCTCTGACGGCGGCCAACAAATCCCACAAATTCTTAGCGTCAGTGTGGGTAACTTTCAGGGTAACGGGTTCCGGTTGATCTTTTGTAACCGCCAGCCATTGTTGAAGCTCTTTAAGCAGTTGAATGTCGGAAGTGTCCCGAAATGAACAGCCCATCTGCAAAACGGTGCACAAGTCCCAAAGGTTTGCCGCTTCTTCTTTGTTCAAGGTCAATTCACAATTTAGGTCTGGCATGCAGTTCGTTCTCCCCTCACCCGCCCGTTGCGCTGCTACCCAATACTGCGCCGTCTCCCGATCAATTCCAAACTTCTGCATGAGCACTTCGACAGAATTTTCCACCAGTTGCCTCGCCGTTTCGTACAGCGCACCTCTTTTCTTGCAGCGTTCGATGTCTTTCTGGGCTGCTTCTATTGTGGGAAACAGGTCAACCAACCGTTCTCCTCACGGGTCAACCACTTTGAACTGCCTGCCAGCACGTTTGATCTGATAATCGGCGTTCATGGCTTACTCCATAGCAGCTACGCGAGTGAACTAAGGCTTCACACTGTATGCGCCGTTGGTCTTCAAACATTCTTCGCAGATTCCAGTGAGAAATTCTGGACTCCAAGTAGGACCATCAGGGCTTTGCTCTTGCTGGGTTGGAAGAGGGTTCTCAACTGGTTTTCCGCACCGCTCGCCGTTGGGATGACCGCAGGCCGCAGAAGGGCAAGTGCAAGTCGTTGTATCCATTTTAGACCGCCCTCCAATTACTCGTTGTAGTTCGGCAGGTTGGGCACTAATTTCTCTGATTATTGATTCCATCCCTGCCCGCAAACATTCTGCTGGGTCAAAGCAAGGGTGAGGCTCATGGCCTCTCGCCATGTGGCATGTAGCGTGATTGCCTGATGGTAGACCTGTCGCGTTGTTGGGCAACATCGGCAGTATCACGGCGGCGTTCCCCAAATTATGCCAATCAAAAAGGAATAGAGCCGGAATTGCCGTCAGGGCTGGAACAGTTGGAGCACCCGGAAGGAATAATCCCAGTCCAACCGCCGCAGGAATCCGCAAGCTCATGCCAGCGATAGAGGTAATGACATGTACTTCATCAGGCGTGCAGTATACACGGCTCAACCTATGCCTTGTGCCTAATCGGAAGCTACAATCCGCACGGACGGTTTCGGCGTCAGGCAAGTGCTCGGTTCGGGGTGCCGCCGTAATGGGTCGGCAAGTATCTGCAACTCAGCCGTCTGTTTCCATGAGATGGAACAGAATCGCGTCGCTCTACCGGAAACTTGGGCGCTCACTTCCCAAGCCCCTGTGCGCGGGTCTGTCGGAATGCCTCCCATCCGCCCTGACGCGAGATCGCTTCGTCGCGCATGCGTTCTGATCCGGGTGCGCCACGCGGTCACAAGACGATTAACAGACCGTTACTTGTCCGGGCATTTTGCAGAGGTGAAAAGTGTCAGTAGAAACACAAGAGCCTCTCACCCTAGAAAGGATGAGAGGCTTTGTGCTTTCCGGTATCCTAGCCGTTACTTCTTGTCTTCTTTGCGCTTCTTGGCCCAACGCGCTTTAGCAAGCAGGGAAAGCTTCTTCCTCGCGGCCAGACTCATTGTCGGTCGCGTGCCGTTGACCTGCACCGACGCGCTCTTGGTCGGCACCAGCGCACGACGGTAAGCGGCTATACCCGCGTCCAAGGCACCAAGCTCCGCGGCCAGCGAAGCCCTCTTCTGTAACAACCCTTCTAATACTTCACTCATTCGTGGTTCCTCCTCGGTTTGGAATTGTACTACGTTCAACGCGTGCTACAAGCTTTTGGTGTGGGTGTAGGATGTGCTAAGGAAATGTGAAGCGGCGTAAATTTCACGACCCGCGTGGGGGAATGAGGCATAAACACGATGGCCGTCCTCTTGATGGCCGCCGCTTTCTTAGGGGCAGGGCTCGTGGTGTTCTGGGTGGAACCCCTCTTTGTCTTGAGCGCGATGGAGCGATTGACGCCGAATATTATTTATCGAGTTCGGACTCATCGTCCTGTGGTTGCGCTCTCCTTCGACGACGGACCACATCCAACTTTCACGCTCGAAGTCCTAGAGATTCTTCATCGGCACGACGCCAAGGCAACTTTCTTCCTCTTCGGCGAACGAGCCTTGCGCCACCCCGAAGTGGTTTCTCAAATCAAAGCTGCGGGACACGAGGTTGGCAATCACTACTTCAAAAACGGACCTACTTTAGGCCACTCCGATGCCGACTTCGTTGATTACCTAGAGCAGACCGAGAAAGCGATCGGGATCGTTGCAGGACAGAAGGATGCCGGCAAGCACGCCGGATTTACGGCCGAGCCAGGCGTCGCGAAATTGTTTGAAAGCTATTTCGCCCGCCCGGCGGCGTGGCGTGGCCCAAGCAACTCCGGCATGCCCGAGCGCATGGGTACAAATGCGTCCTTGGCTGCGCGTACCCTCATGACCCCATGCACCCTCCGGTGCGGTACATAACGTGGCTGATTGAAAAAAATCTCGTTCCGGGAGCCATCATCATCCTTCACGATGGTATTTCAGACCCAACCCGCAGCATCCGGGCTCTCCCGCACATTCTTACCGCGGGGCGCAGGAGGGGGCTACGCTTCGTCTCGATCGGTGCTCTGATGAGGGAAGCGGCAGAACACGTGGAAGCAAGCTGACTCGCCCGCTGCCGCGGTCTTTACCTGAGGCGAACGATGATATTCTGCTGTTCCAATGGCAAGGGAGAATCGCTTCTACTTCGTTGAATCGGAATCATTGAACTGGCCCTCTTCTATCCCCATTCCCCAAGGTCGGTTTGGCGTTTATCGCTGAATTCTCAACTTGCAGAATGCCGTTTCTGGCCCGGGGAGCAGGTCCGTCATTTCCAACAGGTCGGACGCGATCGAGTGATACCCACGCTACAGCTTCGAAGCCGCCAATCTGGCTGTTAGGTTCGGTTCCACTTGGAGTACGGGCGCAGTCAAGCACAGGAGCCATCCTGCAAGAGCACCGAAGACCAAGCTGAAGCCCAACGTCTCCCAAAAATGGCTGCGCGCAACACTGGCGGGCATCAATGGATTCGGCAACAGCAGGACGGTTGTCCAGCAAGTCAAGAAGAGCGCCGCGGCCAAAGCCGACTCCCGCCGGGAAGTGTGAAGCATCCGAACGAGTGGGTACAGACACCCCACGTAGAGGAGAGCGCGGAACGCGGCAAGGGCGTAAATCCAACGGGAGCTTATCCAGTTGTGCCTCAACGCCGCCCAGAAGGTTGCCAGTTCCGGCCCACCGTAGAAGCGCTGCAATTCGGGGTTTCTCCAAGCGACGTAATAGCCAAAGAACATGTACAGGAAGACGAAGGCTGCGACGAGGATGGCGAGTCGCAGGAGGATCGAAGCCAGCTTCGGCGGGACAGAAGCAGGCGACTTAGGTGCACGAACTGAGGCAGCTCGCCACTTGCCGAGCGCTAGGACAGCGAGAGGCGCAAAGAGAGCAGCAGCAATCGCACCTTGGACGAAAAGCGCCCGGATCATTCCATGAGGCAATTTATTTGAGAGAAAGGCAACGGATTCGAGCTGACTGGCGACAGTCGAGATGCCATACATGCTCACGAAGATGGCGGCGACTAGCATCCAGCCGTGCCAGCCTGCCCTGAGGATGAGGTAGGAAAGAATGTTGCCAACAGAAAGGATGAAAATTAGAAAGCTTGGAAGAAAATTGTCGGGCATCGGGGGGACCTGCTGGCTGGCGAGCGGAACGGGCTGGGAGGCGATCGATTGCTGAGCGACCTTGTCGAGTCCGGAAAGCACACCGCCGACAGTAAAGCAGGCCGCAAACAGAAGACACACTCCCAAGATTCTCAGCCCGGTGACAAAAATTGTGCGGGTGGCCATGGTGCCTCCTAGAGCGAGTGAGAAAGCGAGCCTGCATGATTACGCGGAGTCTCTATACCATTACGCGCGGGATTGCGGCATTGTTGCGGGTCTAACAGATCGAGCCTTTTGTCTAACTCTGGTTAGTTCGCGAAACCGTCGGTCTGAGCGTGGATCGTCGCACAGCTGTGAAAATTACGGGTCATAAAACGGAGCACATCTTCGAGCGCTACAACATCAAAACAACAGATGACGTGCGCGAGGCTCTGATTAAGGTCGGGCAGTTCAAGGCCGGAACCGTGACACGGAACCGTTACGCGGATTGCTGAAACTTCTGAAGCAAGATAAGATTGATTCATCCGTGGCGCTATCGTCTAGGGGTTCAGGACGCCGCCCTCTCACGGCGGTAACACGGGTTCGAATCCCGTTAGCGCTACCAATTCAAGCTGCTGCCGAAATTCCTTCCTTACTCGTCTCAATCCACTTATACAGATCGAGCCGATCGGTCGTATAACGCCGGCCGTTCGGCACGTAGGGAATCTTCCTCTCACGAACCATGTCTCGCATCACATCAACGCTGCGCAGAATGTACTCCGCAGCCTTCTCGATCGAGAGCATGCGTGGACCTGCGAATGGAATCACCGTCGAAGATACAATGGGTTTCTTAAATCTATGCTGGATCGGCATGGGCAAAAATCCTTATCGGATTAGCGCCCTGCCTGCTCGTGGCGGGGTTGCGAAGAGTCTGCTTGACCTCCACGCTTAATATAGCCGAATCGAAAAATCGCAGGCGACAGGCCTACTTGTGGGTGCCCAGTGCCTTACGATCTATCGCCGTTCGCGGACCTCCCGTTAACCGCTGGGAGTGCCGACTTGGTTCCGAGTGTTCGCTAGATTCCCGTGCCGGCTTGAAGCGCACTAGGTTTCACACCCGGACCTTGCGTAAAGGATATAAAAATCAATCAAGAAGTACCTATAGAACATCGGTTTACTGAACGTGATAGTACAACCTACGTTGCTGCAAACGACCCGGATCGGAGTGACGTGGTTTACGCCGAGAGATCGAGAGCGCACGGCGGGTCTTATGAATCACGGGCGGCGTGTTCAAGGCTTCGGCGGCGTGGGTGGCGACATTTAGCAACACAATGTCTGCGGCCTCTCCGACCGCAAACCCACGCGTCAAAATGTGTGCTTCTTCCCCTGCGGCCTTCAGCCATTCAATCTTGGCCATCAGCGTTTCAACGCTGCTCGATTGATTCCGTCGCAAGCTTAAAATTTCGGTTGTGATGCTCATAATTTCACTTGCCAGGTGCCGGGCTAATTTCCAGATATTACGCCCTTCAGATGTCTGACGGCCATATGGAAGATCGTCTTGCATCTATTCGTGTAACCCTACGCGAAAGGCGATGCTGTGACGCCGAAAGCCGATGGAGTTGGCGTACGAACTGACCTGTTGAATCATTTCCCCTTCCTCGGCGACTCCAACCGTGAGTGTCGCGATGTCCAGCCCAATCGGATTTCGCGAATTCAGCGAAGACGATTATCGCAAATTTATCCGAACGCTTTCAGACGAAGAACTAATAAAGGCGGGGAAGCGGCTTCGCATTTTGTGCGGCGATGTTGTCACCCCGAATCCGAGCGTTCGATAGACAGCTTAAAATCTGCCGTGAAGAATATCGGCGAAGACATCCGAAAAATGATGGGTGAAGAGCTTACTCCTTCCCAGAATTACAGACTCTTGTGTATTGCATCCTACACAGAGTAAGTATCAGCTCGTTTCGTGGCTAAAACCGTACTGATTGCCGATGACAGCGCCTCCGTGCGGTTATCGGTGCGGCTCGTGCTTGAAGGTCGGCACAAAGAACTCATGGTGCGCGAAGCGGTTGACGGCATGGATGCTGTCGAGAAGGCCAAAAAATTGCGACCTGATTTGATACTTCTGGACCTTGCCATGCCTCGGTTAAACGGAGCAGAAGTGGCTGCGGTCCTGAAGAATGAAATGCCGGAAACGCCAGTCATTCTATTTACGATGACCGACCTGCCCATCGATTCTCTGTGCGCAGCCATTGACGTTGATTTCATTTCAAAGGCCGACGGTATTTCAAAGCTGCTGGAAAGGGTTGATGCTTTGTTCCCGCCAAATTGAAGAGTCCGCAACGCCCGATTCCCGATTACTAGAACGCCACCAATCAACGCGCCTTTATGGCTACTACTGTTCAGGTAGTGATGGCTTTGGGCATTCGGCAGAGAAAAATGAAAATACTCAGCGCTGTGTTCACGGACAGCGATAGCAAACTGACGGTGATGTTTGAGAACGAAGGGAAGCTTGAATCGAGAATATCTCCCGTAAGTCGGGTAGAAGTCGAGAAGTATGAACGAGTCGATAAAATGCATGACCTACAATAGGTCAAGACCACTTGCGGCTTTGCTATTCCGAGTTTCGCAAGCACTGCATTCAGAGGCACGACCTTCAGGAATGGGACGCAACGTCACAGATGCATTTGGACCTGGAAAACTGGTTGCTGACGCTCATCAAGACATAGGAACGGGACACGTCTAAATTTCTGCTTCCAGAAATCGAACGCAACCGAATCGCTAAAATGAGTCACCGCCGTTAATCGTTGACCTTGGTTGAAGCTTTACGACTATGATAAACTACTGGCCTGCCCCCGTTTATGCTTCAGTTATGGTGCAGCTTTTCGCCAACGGAGCAGTCGTCTTATGCGAGAAATCGCGAATTCAAGCAACACAAAATCCAAAAGAAAATCGACCGACAAGTTCGCCTTCGATGCCCAAGCTTTTCTAGATTCTGCTGGGGTATCGAGAAAAGTCAAAGAGTTTAAAAACGCGGAGCCTATCTACACTCAAGGTGACGCTGCGAGTAGCGTAGTGTATTTACAGAGTGGCGGTGTGAAGCTCACCGTCGTTAATGAAGTTGGCAAAGAGGCGGTTGTCGCCATTTTGGGACCGGGTGACTTCTTTGGTGAAGGCTCTCTGGCAGGTCAACCCCTTCGTATAGGAACGGCTACCGCGATTAGCCCTACCACCGCGCTCGTCATTGAGAAGCGTGAGATGTTCAAGGTGCTTCACGCGGAGCATGGCCTCTCCGACCTGTTCATCAAGTTCATGCTGGCACGGAACATCCGAATCGAGGCTGACCTGGTCGATCAGTTATTCAATTCGAGCGAGAAGCGGCTCGCCCGCACTCTTCTATTGCTTGCCCGTTACGGCAAACACGACCAACCCCACGGAGTTCTCCCCAAGATATCGCAAGAAACGCTAGCGGAGATGATCGGCACGACACGCTCACGGGTCAATTTTTTCATGAACAAGTTCAAGAAATTGGGCTTCATCAAGTACAACGGCGGTCTTCAGATCAATACTTCTCTTTTGAGCGTCGTGCTGCACGAGTAAGCAAACTCTCGCTTATCGGAAAACGGCACACACCAGATCAACCGGCTCATCGCCCACCAGAACATGACCGCTCTCGTGCTGCGTCTTCTTGACCTCATCTCGATTCGGACTCGTCTCGCGGTCAACCTGAATCACAAACGAATCGTCCCATCCTTCTGCTGTCGAATGATTTCCCTAATTTCGTTGCCGTCAATTCTCTTCTTCTGTTCCAACAGGTCCGCAATTGCCCTCACGGTCGCAATATTTTTCATAATTATATTTGCACCTGCTTTGGCGGCCGTCATGATGAGTTCGTCCGCTTGTTCTCGATTCAGACCGACGTGTTCGATGCACTCGGCGGCACGCTGCATGTCTGCGGCGGCGTTGTTCATAGCGCCCTGCTCGTCAATGACGTGTTGAGCGGCAACGCCTGCCATCATGCAAACAACGTGCTGCCAGAGATTATATTTCGTGATTTGAACCGCAGGGGCAGGCTCGGTGCTGCCAGCAAAAACAACCGGTTCGCCGTTAATTATTCGTGTAGTCTTCTCAAGCGAGGAGATACGCAAACTAATATCGTTAAACTCGTACGCAAAGGCTTGCCCGGCCTCGTGCATCGCCAGCGGCAGTTCGGGTCTTCGCCGAACCTCTTCCAGAAGACTCACGCGACTTTCAAACCATTTTTGCGGTATATCGAAAGACTTGAGCGACACCTGAAGCCCTCTGCTTTCGTGTTTCGGGACTGTCAAATTGTCGCTGTGTGACTGTTAAAAACGAATGGTACGGACGGCTTAGGCAGCCCAGTTCTCGCGCAGAATCCATCCCGGTCGCCTTGCGGCCTTGTCGAGTTTGCCCATTTCGAACAGAGTTGGCGAGCTAATCAGTTCTACTCTTGGTTGCTTCTGACGGGTGGAATGGGTGGAATGCCATGCCCGGACCTTCGAATCCCGGCAAGAAACGAACGGCGCTAGCCGAGGCCGTAGATGCAATCGCACGCATTTTCAGTGGGTACGCGCTGGTCGCGGTCATTATGATTGTTATGGCTGGTGCGTGGGCCATCTTCGGACCTACCGAAGACCAGTTAATGTCGAAGTATGACTTACAAGTCGGACACGTACAGGTTGCGAAA